>ERZ827423.394-NODE-394-length-57761-cov-35.793886_pt1 | contig 57761 bp, 49 predicted proteins | sample MGYA00519775_ERZ827423 | MGnify/ENA primary metagenome ERZ827423 (study PRJEB31778, sample SAMEA3449296) | human gut metagenome | biome: human gut; feature: human-associated habitat; material: faeces | place: United Kingdom | collected 2010/2012 ... | reverse complement strand
ATTATTCGCCAATATATATCATCACCACTTGATGCTATTTTTGTGCATGAATTACGTGTATCAGTGTTAGATATAGTACCGTTATTACAATTATACATATCTTTAATATACTTACCATATTTAATCCAGTTATTATCTACAGCACCTCTGAAATAATAAGATGTTCCTAAGTCATCTTGTGCTTTATACATTCCCTTATCTGAGGCTGTAGTAGCAGTTGCAAAATCAGTTGATGTAAGAGTTGTCATACTTGCTGCTCCTCCATTATTTGCAAGTATTGTTTCATAACCTTTTTTAATAGACGAGCCATCTTCTGAGGTACATCCTTTACTTATTGCATATATTTTACCAGTAAAGTTTTTTCCACCTAGTTGTGCTTGACTTACATCTAAATTATAATATCTTCCTGTTATTTTCCATCTTACTGATTGCTCTGTACCTAAACTTTTTATTGTTGCACCTTCGACTAATTTATAATATTTATTTGTACTATCATAATAACTTTGTATATTTGCATGATCAAAATTTGTTTCTACTGCAAAATTATTATTTCCATTCATACCATTTACTTCAATTGTTATTTCTTTAGTAGCGCCACTTGTTTTAGTTGTTGTACCTTGTCCATATACATTACTTCCTGCATCATATGCATAAACTATATCATATGTACATGTTGTTAGTAAGTTTGATGAACCTGTAAGAGTTACATCTAAAAATGCTGTATCCTCTTTGGCAGCAACTGTATTATTTGCTACTGTAAAACTCATATTTGCCGCTGGTACTTGTAAATTTAACTGAGTAGCAGTTGAGGTAAATGTTGCATTACCTGGACTTGATGAATTAATATTTACTGCTACATTATTATTTAAATTTACATTAAATGTTCCAAAATATGCAAATGATGCAACTCCTATAATAATTATTAATAATACTGATGCAAACACTGCTAGTGATTTTGTAATTTTACTTTTATCCATAATATCCACCTATCCCTTATAAATACTGGGATCATTTTTCTCTTATCTTATGCATTTGAGAAAAAATACCCTCGTATTTTTGTACCTTACTACTAAATTATACTATCAATTTATTTAAAAATCTAGTGCCATATAACGTAAAATAAGCATTAAATTTTCCTATATGTATAAGATAAGAAAATACGAACAAGATAAATACTATGGAAAATAAATATTTAAATATATAAAAAAAATCAGTATATGATTTTACACTGATTTATAATTATGCTTTTCTAATAAGTAATCAAGTTCGTCTTGACTAAATAGATAACTATATTTATTTAACATATATAATTTAATTTCTTCATTAGCTATTTTATGAATTACGATTTTCTTTTGTATTTTTGTAATTTGATTAAAATATAACTCCATATTTTCTAAAGAAAGCATAGCAATGATATCTGTTACTAAAATATTTTTATTAATATAGGATATTTTATCTTCATCAGGTAAGCTACCTACAAAAAGTAAAAAGTCCTCTTGGGTTAAATATGAAATGTTTTCTTTGATAATATTTTTGTTAGCTAAATGAACTAGAGCATGTGAATAAAATTTTTTAACTGTAAATAATCTTAATATACTTATTTTATTTGCATCATTATTAAAAGTTTTATAAAGTTTAAATAAATAATAATCATTAAATGGAAATTTTTTATTAAAATCTAATATATATTTTACTCTATCATTTTCATTTGCCACACCTTTTATAATAATTAAGTAAATTAGTTTATCATTTTCAATATCTAATAATTTATCAAAATAACCAGCATTTTTAAAATTAATTATGTAATTTTTATTTAAAATATCTTTGAAATAATAAGTTAAGTATAGCCTATTTTCTAAAGAAGTAAAAAAATTTAAAATTTCTTTATCATCTTGATTTATAAAGTCTAAAAATTTATCTATAAACATATAGCTCCTTAAAAAGTTAAATGTGAAGTATTTTCTTTTATAAAGGATATGTCTTTATTAACTTCAATATTTCTTTTAAAACGATAGTCAAATATATTATATAAATAATTATTATCTGAAAATAAAAGTTTTAATAAAATATCTTTTCTTTTTTCTATAGGCATATCTATAGTTAATAAATTAACTAATATATTATTTTTACTATATTTATCCTCTTTAGAAATCTTTTTAGAGGTCATAATTAAATATGATATAAACATTATATTTTCATGTAAATATTCAAAATTCATTTCTATATTAGGAATTCTTATTTCAATTGTATTTTTAGAGTTTTCAAAAACATTATTAATATTAATACTAGAGTGTCTACCATTTTGAGAATAATGAACAAATGAAACAAATTGTTCTACCGAGGAAAATACTGGATGAAATGAATTAATAATATTTTCATTTAATCTTTTTGATAATGGATAAGCATAAGTTTTAATATTACTTCGAATTATAGAATTTGGTCTATTTAAAATTAAATATAGAATATCTTCAGTATTACAATATATTTTATAAAAGAGTAAAAGTTCTTTAATATTATCAAATATATGTATATCAAAATGAATATGACCTGCAGATTCATCAGTATAATTAAAATTATTATTATTTAAAAATTCACACATGTCTTTTAAATTATGAAGACTTTCTTTATCATAATGATAAATTGGAGATGTAAATTCAATACCATTTTTAACTGAGGCTTCCGAAACTATATTCCAATTTTCAAACTTATGAAATTTTAAAAGTAAATCATTATATACATTTGAGCTCTCTAGTTCAACTCCAAATTTAATTCTTTTATCAATATTTGAGTCTATATAAAAGTTATCCTCCGTAACGGGAAGAATATTACTTTGAACTTTTTTTACAACCTCTATATCAATTTTTTTATATAAATCATTTATAATATTCAAATCATTTATATCTTTTAAAATAAGTCTTAATGCATGAAGATATTCATCTTTATTAAAATTAGAGTTATTAAGTAAATATATTTGTAAATCATTATTATATTTTATATTTTCCAAAGTAATTAATTTATCATCATATGAAAGATTAAAATAGTATTTTAATATTAATTTTTCATCATCAACACTGGCTATAATATATGGAAGCAAATCTTTATTATTAATATAATCCATTTTATTAGGTAAATATGAAATACATCTTTTTTGTTCATAAATAGGTAGCATATCAAAATATTTACATTTAGTTTTATAATCTTTTATTTTAAGAAGTAATCCTTTTATCTTAATTTTACACTCAAACATACTTATAAACATTTCATAAACTTTATCCTCAAACTGAAGGTTCATAAGAATATAAAATACTTTTTCTTTTCCTAAAAGATTAAAATTGTTTTTCAAAAATGTAGGAAGATAACCTATTTTAATATACATATAAAATTTATCTTTTTCATTATCAGAAAGTTTTAAATAAAGTTTATCATAATAAGAATTATCACTAAAAAAAATATCTTGATATGTATTTTTAAAGTATATTTGTCTAATTTTAGGAATAAGTAAAAAATTATATTTATCTTCATCATTTTTAATATAATAAAGAAAATCTATAATAGCATTAATATCATTTAAAATATTATCTAAAATAATTTCATTAATAAGATCTATATTTTTACCAAGTATTTTTAAAAAATGTGAATCATGTTTTAATTCAAATAAGTTTTTTTTATTTGTATTTAAATAATAATCTATTTTAATTTTATCTATATTCATATTTCCCCCAAAGTAATTTGTATTATATCACTATTATAAAAAAAAACTACCTTTTTAAGGTAATTTATCTTGAAAGTTCATCAATTTGTTTTTCTTCACCAAAGAAAACTCGACGATATTCATTTACAAAGTAATATGGTTTATTTTCATATTTGTCTTTCATCATTGGATTTAAATAAAGCATGCCATTTTCACCTTTAACATAGAAAATAGCTTTACCTAAGTCTATAAAAGGTATGTTAATTCCTTTTACGCAAATTTTATCATAGTCTGTAACCTCGCTTAAAGTTCCTTTTACTGTCATAAGGTTTTCATCCCACCATATTTTGCATTCAACATCAGTACCTTCTGCATTATGTAAGTTTTCAAACATAGTTTCAACCATTTCTTTTTGAGTCATATACCCTCCTTAAGAATATTATATATTGCATTATAGAATTATGTCAAATAATTTAATATTTTTGAATTATTTTATTTAAACTATCAATATCTTCGTTTATAATATAATCACTAAATCCATCTTCAATATAATGTTTTGCAAGTCCTTTTTTACTTTCATTAAGCATTACTATACAAGGCGAACTAAATCCCTTTACCTTTTGCATTTCTTTTAATGTTGATAAGCCACTTACTTCTTTCATCTCATCACTTATAAGAATAAAATCATATTTTTTATGTGACTTAATTTTATCTACTGCATCTAGTCCATAATATAACACTGAATATGATACATCATTTTTATTTAAAATATTTTTTACTTTACTTATTAATGTTTTATCTTGAGATACTATTAAGGCTTTTTTATAGTTATTAACTACATTTTCATAATTTGATAAGATACTTTTTGTTTCATCGTGATATACTCTTTGATCTATCGTAAGGATAAATTCACTACCTTTTCCTAAATCACTTTTTATCATTAAGTTTCCACCCATTAATTTAATTACTTTTTGACATAGTTTTACATCTACTTCTTTTTTATTAAGAAGTTCTACTTCTTCCTTATCAAGAGCACCAGTCGAAGATAATATTTCATTTATTTTATCTATTTCTATACCAGGTCCTGAATCTGTTACCATAAATATTACTCTAGCATAATCATATTTTTCAATTACATTTACTTTAAACTCTACATACCCCACATTTGTTTTTTCTAATGAATTTACTATTAATGAATAAAGTACTTGTTTTATTTTCATATCATCACCATATAAATATAAATCATTATGGGGTATATTATATTTAAACTCAACATCTTTCTTATTTTCCAATGATACTCTTTTTGTAAGCTCTTCGCATACTTTTTTTAAATTATATTTTTTATCTATTATATTTATTTTTTGAGCATCAAGAGTTGATACATTCATTACATTATTTATAGTAAAATCTAATCTTTTTGCTAAATTTGATAAATCTTTTACATTTTCTTTGATCACTTTTATATCTTTTTCCTCTTCGATATTTGAGCATATATTTTCTATACTTTTAAGAGGATTTCTACTTTCTTGAGTTATTTCAAATAAGAAATTATACTTATCTTCATAATTAGATTCCATTATTTCTTTATTTTTATATAATTCATTTAGCATCTTTACATCTGGATTTTCTATTGTAAAGAACATTATAGCGGTAATAATAGATTCAGAATAAAGTAACAAAAGCACTGTTGGAAATATCATTTGTACAAGCATTACAATTAAACCTAAAATTACAAATAAAATCAAAGGTATAAATTTTTTTTTGGTAATCTTTTTTAAGTTTCTAAATAAACAATATATAATAATAATAGCAAAAATAATTGATATAAAATAAACATAATTTGCACTTGGACCATACGAATAAATTTTATCATTTTCATTATTTATATGCAACGGTAATATCAATATAAAGAAAATGTTAATCGTATAACATATATATTTAAGTTTGGATATATTAGAGAAAATAATATTTTTTGTAATTTTAGAAATATATATAATATAAATGACAAAAAGATATAACCATGTAAAATAATATATTAGATTTAATTTTGAAATAATAATATTTACTAATGAATTTAAATTTAAGTTATGCATTGTTATATAACCAATTATGTCTATAATAAGTCCAATTATATTTGTAATAATCAAAAATGAATAAATTGAATTATCCTTATTTTTTAATCTTCTTTTGGAAAAATATGTTATTAAAAAAATTAACATAAAAACTAATGAACATATTGAAAATGAAAATGTAACCATAAATCAACCTTACTTTCATAATAATTTTATCAAAAAAATAGCAAAGTGTAAACTTGCTATTTAATATTTAGGAACATTCAAAATTCTTGAAAATGACTTTTCTTTATTTTTAAAATAATCTATTTGTGATAATTCTAAAAGTTTTTTTGTATCAACCTTTCCCCCAAGATTAAGTGGTAAATCAGAAACAAATACAATTTCATAAGGAATTGAAGTTTCCTCTAAAAACTGATAACAGTTCTCGTTAATTATGTTTTCAGCCTCTTTTAGGGGCATTTCCTCTTTTAATTTTACGAACGCAACAGGTACCGTTTGTTCATCGGGATGATTTATTCCCATTACAAATGCTTTTTCCACTATTGGTAAAGAACTAATAAAATCAGCTACTGCATTTGGATGGACATTAAATCCTCTTCGAGCAAATATATTTTTAATTCTATCTTTAATAAAAATTTGTCCATCTTCGTCCATATATCCAATATCAGCAGTATGAAGCCATATTTTACCATCTTTATGTTTTTTTAAAACTTTATTTGTTTCTTCTTCATTATTAAAATATTCTTTCATAACTGTTGAACCATTTATACATATTTCTCCATCAGTATTAAAGCCAAGTTCAACATCTGTACCAGGCTTAAAAATACCAACTGTTTCGTAAAGAAGTGGAATTCCCACACCATAAGGTTTATAAGCACCTTTTTTTGCATATGTACTTGCTCCACCATTTTCTGTACATCCTAATCCCTGTCTTACAAATATATTTTTTTCATCAAAAGTACCATCTTCATTTATTTGATTTAATTTTTTTTCAGTACTTTTTGGTAATGATGCTCCTCCAGAAACAAAGTTTTTGCCATAAATTAAAGGATCATTTTCATGATGAGAAACTAAATTTTCATAATGAATTGGACCTCCAGCAAAGTGATCGGGTTTATATTTTTTTAATAAAGGATATATATCACTTTGAAGTATTGGAATTAAAATAGTTTCTAGTCCGCACACACCTTCATAATGCATAACCGAAAGGCCATATCCAATCGATGGTATTAAAATATCAAGCATTTTATCTCCAGGTTTAAAATTTAAACTTCCATTTAAATGTTCAAGAGCCATTGAATTAAGATTTTCATTTGTTAGACATACGCCTTTTGGAGTTCCTGTAGTTCCACTTGTACCAATTATTACACTAGTTTGATTTTTTTCAAAAATAGGCTTAATATTTTCATTTGATTTAGAAATAATGAATTCATCCCAAGAAATTACTGAATCAGGTATTAATGTATTTCTATTTTCTTTTTTCAAACAATCTAATATATTTTTAAATTTTAAAATATATTTAGGAATCATATCAGTACCATATGTCATAATAACATTTTCAACAGAACTATTTTGTATTGCTAACATATATTTTTGATAAAACATATTAAACATAAATAAATTTTTTACATTGTTTTCTATTAAAAGTTTTTCAAATTCCTTTGGAGGAAGAAGTGGATTAATTGGATAAGCAATTGCACCAATAATATTTAAAGCATAAATTGTAGTTCTAGCCTCAGGTATATTTGGAAGAAAAACTGGAACTATTTCACCTTTTTTAACGCCTAGTTTTTTAAGTGAACTTGCTTCATTAATTATTTTATCTATATACTTTTTAAAAGTTAATTTAAAATTCATATAATTAATTGCTATATTATTTGGCATCTTGTTAGCACTTTTTTCTAGCAACATAAAAGCAGACTCTTGCGGAACTACAAAATTTTCTTCAAAATTTTCATAATATTTTTTCCAAGGTTTAATATCACTTGGATACATATTTTTGTTCATTATATCCCCCTTAATTACACCAATTTTATCATAAAACTAGTAAAAAGTCAAATTTGTGTCAACAAAAAAGCCATAAAGGCTTTAATATTTTTCGATAATTTTATTTAAACTATCAATATCTTCATTTATAATATAATCACTAAATCCATCTTCAATATAATGTTTTGCAAGTCCTTTTTTACTTTCATTAAGCATTACTATACAAGGCGAACTAAATCCCTTTACCTTTTGCATTTCTTTTAATGTTGATAAGCCACTTACTTCTTTCATCTCATCACTTATAAGAATAAAATCATATTTTTTATGTGACTTAATTTTATCTACTGCATCTAGTCCATAATATAACACTGAATATGATACATCATTTTTATTTAAAATATTTTTTACTTTACTTATTAATGTTTTATCTTGAGATACTATTAAGGCTTTTTTATAGTTATTAACTACATTTTCATAATTTGATAAGATACTTTTTGTTTCATCGTGATATACTCTTTGATCTATCGTAAGGATAAATTCACTACCTTTTCCTAAATCACTTTTTATCATTAAGTTTCCACCCATTAATTTAATTACTTTTTGACATAGTTTTACATCTACTTCTTTTTTATTAAGAAGTTCTACTTCTTCCTTATCAAGAGCACCAGTCGAAGATAATATTTCATTTATTTTATCTATTTCTATACCAGGTCCTGAATCTGTTACCATAAATATTACTCTAGCATAATCATATTTTTCAATTACATTTACTTTAAACTCTACATACCCCACATTTGTTTTTTCTAATGAATTTACTATTAATGAATAAAGTACTTGTTTTATTTTCATATCATCACCATATAAATATAAATCATTATGGGGTATATTATATTTAAACTCAACATCTTTCTTATTTTCCAATGATACTCTTTTTGTAAGCTCTTCGCATACTTTTTTTAAATTATATTTTTTATCTATTATATTTATTTTTTGAGCATCAAGAGTTGATACATTCATTACATTATTTATAGTAAAATCTAATCTTTTTGCTAAATTTGATAAATCTTTTACATTTTCTTTGATCACTTTTATATCTTTTTCCTCTTCGATATTTGAGCATATATTTTCTATACTTTTAAGAGGATTTCTACTTTCTTGAGTTATTTCAAATAAGAAATTATACTTATCTTCATAATTAGATTCCATTATTTCTTTATTTTTATATAATTCATTTAGCATCTTTACATCTGGATTTTCTATTGTAAAGAACATTAGAAAAGTTACAAATGTCTCCATTGGTATCATTAGTGTAAGTTCTGGATTAAAATATTGGACAATCATCGTTATAATACCAAGAAATATAAACGAAAATACTGGTGTATACTTTTTAGTCCTAATATTTCTAAAGTTTCTAATAAGCATAAATACTATAAATGTAATCATTACCCCACTCAAACTATATACATAATTAGCACTTGGTCCATAAGTATAATTTATATCATTAGCATATAAAGGTAAAATAGTTACTAAAATAATTGATACAATGCAAATAAAATACATAATTTTTTTCATTTTATTTATTTTAGATAAATAAATATTTTTTTCTTTATACCTATCTTTAGAACTAATAACATAAATATAATAAGTAAATATTAAAATCCATACTACAAAATAATATAAAATAAATTTTAAAATAAATATTGCTAAATTAGGATTGAAGTTATTAATTACTCTTATTGCAAGTGTCGAGGGAAATATTTCAATAATAAGTCCTAAAAAATTTGTTAAAACCAATCTTTTATAAATAGCATTTTCATCGCTATCAATTCTTTGTTTAGAAAAATAAACTATGATAAGCATTATACTATAAAATAAACTTACTATAGAAAAAAATATGTTATCCTTCATACTACCACCTAGTATAAGAATAACATATTTTTATAGTTTTTTAAACTACTTATGTAAAACTTTTATATTATTTTTTTCAAGTTCAATAACTTCACAGTCAATATTATTTGCAAGATTGTCTAATGTTTGATAATCAACTTTTCCAAGAGGAGTTCTAGGAAGTGATGGATAAATTACTAAGTAAGCTGGTCTTTCTTCAGCAGTAAAGACATTATCTAAATAATTTAAAAGTTCACTTGTACACTCTTCTTGAGTCTTATTACATAAATCATCAAAAGATACATGGCAAACTATTTTATCATCCTTATGATTTAATTTACATAATTTAACACAAGGTAGTTCTTTTATTTTTTCCGCAATTAAGATTAAATTAACTTCTTTTGAATTGATTTCAAGTGGCTTTTGATCTCTATCAAGGACAAATAAACTACCTGTATCATGAACAAAACCAAAATCTTTAGTATTATACCATTTTACCCCATTTTTATCAGTATAGATTACACTATCAGTCATCTGTGGATTATTATAATAACAATTCATCATTGCTGGTCCAGTAACCCATATTCTACCTGGTTCATTATAACTTAAATCATTAAAACTTCTATCTTTAATCATTACATTATTAAATGGAAGTGGTAGTCCTGAAGAACCAATCATATTACAATTTGGATGAGCTACACTAAAACATGAATCCATTTCACTAGCACCAAAACCTGCTTCTTGAGTTATACCTGTTTCAGATTTAAATCTATTAACTTGGTTTATATCAGGTCTTTCACCACCAATAACCACTTTTTTTAGATTTCCAATATATTCATCTTTATTTTTATCATAAAGTACTGAATCCCATAAATATTGACTCCATATACCATAATTTGGTTTATGTTTAGCTAAATATTTTGGAACACTTTCATAACTTAAATCCATTTCAAGTATATTTTCAAGACCAAGACTCATTGCCATACCAATTATATCAGCATCCCAGAATGCTAAGAATGGTGGAACAAGTGCTAAATTCTTTTCTCCTCTTTTAAGACCTAAATCAGCAATTTCATGTTGTTTTGCTAATGCATTATTTGCATCATGAGAGAGTAATATTGCTTTACTTTCACCAGTTGTACCTGAGGATAAAGCTATATTTGATGGAAGATGGTCTTCGTAAACACTTTCCATAGGTCCATTATAATACTGTCCATAGCTTACAAATTTACCTAAACTTATAGCCCCTTTTACACTTTTATTTTGAAGTTTATTATTAAGCGTGAAAAGTGCTGTTTTAAATTTTTCATCATTTAATGCTGGAGTTGAGGCAGAAACTGGAAGTCTTAACTTTTTAATATTATTAAATTCTTCACTATTTAATACTTCACAAACGTTAGGTTCTAAAATATCAAGGAACATAATTAAACTTGGATTTAAAAGTTTAATATGTTTATACATTTTATCCTTATCTTCCATAAAATTAAAATGAGCAGTTATAGCCCCAACATAAGCACATGCATATTTAAAAGCTATTAATTCAGGAGTAGATAATGCAATTGATACTACCTTATCTCCCTTACCTATACCCATTGCTTTTAAAGAACGGATAAATTTATTACGCATAGCAATAAACTCACTATTAGTAATTCTTTTAAGACCACGGTTATTTAAAATAACATCATCGGGATAATCTTTATTACACATTTCTTCATAATCAGCTTGATTCATTTTAGGTAAATTCTCATTCATTTTTTGGGGATCATACCATTGTTCCCAAATCCTATCATTTTGAATTACACCAGTAATAGGTCTATTTAAGTTAAATTTTTTATCATTTTTTACAACATTGTTATCATTCATAAAAAACACCCCTCTAACGAAAGACATTTTAGCACATATTTAATAAAATGTCAAATTTGTGTAAATAAAAAGTATAAATTTTTACAAAAATTAAAATATATGGTATCATAAATATGTCTTATGGATGTATAGTTGTTTAGAGAAAAATAGATTAGAAAGGACTTATAATATGAAAAAGAAAGATAAAAAATTTATTGCATGGTCATTATTAATATTAATGGTTGGTTCTGTAATCGCAGGTCTTCTTGCATATCTTGCTAGTTAAAAAAGCCTAAAATATTAATAAATTTATCTTGAAAAAGAAAAACTATAAATAATGAAGATACTAGGAATGGTCCAAAAGGTACTTCATTATTTTTTTGTAATTTTAATGAGGCTACAGAATAAGGAAGTGCTAAAAATGATGATAATATAATAGCGATTAAAGATAATCTAAATCCTAAGGCATAGCCAATAACAAATGCAAGTTTTATATCTCCTCCACCTAAACTTTCTCTTTTAAATAATTTATCACCAATAATTTTTATCAAATACATTACAAGAAAAAGTAATATTCCACTTACAATACTTATTAATGCATCTTTATAACCAAAAAATATAAACTTTAATATAAAAAGTAAAATACTTGCTATAATAAGTGGTGAATCTAAAATAATATAATAAGAAAAATCAGATATAAAAATTAACATCATTAAACTTGAAAGTACAAGATAAGCATAAAAATTATAACCTATTGGTATAAAATGATACCCTAAAGCAAAGAAAAGCCCCATAAATATTTCTACAATTAAATTAAGAGGACTAATTTTTTCACCACAGTATCTACATTTTCCTTTCAAAAAAACATAAGAAAAAATAGGTATTAAATCATACCATTTTAACTCTTTCTTACATTTATCACATCTACTTCTTGAAAATAGCACATCTTCATTTATAGGAAGTCTTTTTCCTACAACTAGGAAAAAAGATCCTAAACATGCACCAATTATAAATAATAATACTTCCATAAAACTCCCCTAAATCATTTGATTATATGCATTAAACATTGGAACAATAACAGCAAGTAATATTCCACCTACCATAATTGCTAAGAACACAATCATAATTGGTTCTATTAAACTCTTTAATGCATTAACTGTATTTTTATGCATAACTTGATAATAATCGCTAACCTTTTGCATCATATCAGCAAGTTGACCGGTTGATTCACCAGTAACTATCATATAATAAGCAACATCAGGAACAGCCCAGTGATCTTTAAACGCATCAGATATTTTTTCTCCCATAACAATATTGTCTATTGTTTTAAACATTATTGCTTTATAAATTTCATTATTAGTAATTTTACTTAAAATTCCCATACTTTCAGTAATAAATACATTATTTCTTAAAAGTGATGCAAAAGTTTTAGCAAATATTGCTATTTCATTATATATAATAATATTTTTTATTACCGGTAATTTCATAGATATTTCTTGAATAAAAACACGATACATTTTAACTTTTTTAAACATTATAATATTTAAAACAATTAAGGCAACAATAAGTAATAAAATTAAAGCTAAATTTTTAGTTAAAAAATTACTTAAATTCACTAAAAATAATGTTAAACCAGTTATAGGTATATCCATTTGTCCATATATAGTTGAAAATTGTGGTACAACATAGACAATAATAAAAGTTACAACTGCAATTGCAAATACAGTAATAATTGCTGGATATGTTAAAGCACTAACCATTTCTTTATGAGTATTATCAACTTCAGTATAGTAATTAGCCATATCATCAAGTGTTTCTTGTAATGTTCCAGTAGCCTCGGCAGCCTTTATCATATTGATAAGAAGTGCTGGAAATAAGTTACCTTGTTTTGCAAGGGCATTTGAAAATGTTTCTCCAAGTTGAAGTTCATAACAAATAGATTCAAATACTCTTTGTCGATTTTTATTTTTATTCATTTGAGTTGTTAATATTTTCATTCCGTCATTTAAAGTAATACCAGCTTTTAAATAAGTAGAAAGTTGTGTTAGGAAAAATATTAAGTCTTTTTTAGACATCTCTCTTGATATAAAAGATGAATCAGCATTTAAAAAATTAATTAATTTACTAGTTTTAATTTGATATACTTCATAACCTTTATTTACTAAAAAAGCATTAATATCAAGTTTAGAAAGTCCAGACATTGTTGCAGTAAATATTTGACCATCTCCTTGAACATTTCTTACTGTAAATTGATAAACATTTGGTGTTTTACTACGGGTAGCACCACTTGTTCTTAAGTCATTAGCTAGTTCTATTTTCATTTTTTCATATCTTGCTAAAGTTTTTTTGCTATAATTATAGACTCTTTGTTTCTTTTTCTTTTTACCTTTAGTTTTTTGATATAAAAGTTCTTGTTCTTCTTTAGTTTCAACTTTATCAGCTTTTCCATTAACTGTTTTATCAAGTTGCCAAGCAAAATAATTAAATAGCATTACCCACATATCCCAAAGTACAAATTTTATTCCAAGTAATGAATATACTGGTATATAAATAAAAGATGTTATAAAATCTAATATAATATTATTTTTTTTCTTTGATTCTTCCATTGTAATCTCCCTACTATAAAAAAGTATACCATAATTTTTTTTATTATTCTAGGGGTACAAATTAATATTAACAAAAAAAGCATAAGTTATTTACTTACACTTTTTAATTTCCTCAAGATCACTTTCAGTGATTCCTAAGTATTTAAGAATATCTAATTCAGGCATACCTGAGTTTAACATTTTTAAAATTGTTTCTTTTTTTCCAATTGCCATTCCCACGTTTTTACCGATTTCTATACCTTCGCTTTTGCCTATTTCTATACCTGCAGTTTTACCTTCTTCAAAACCAACTTCTTTGGCTACTTGCTCATTAAATTTATCTCTATCATAATAAAATATTGCATCAAAATTTTCTATCATATTTTCCATCCTCCTTAACATTAATTGACCTAGTTTACTATTTTTATATAACTCATAATATTTATCATTATTTTCACTTGTAAATACATAAAATATCTTTTTTGGGTCATCATCCGGTAAACTATCAATTTCATTATATGTCATATTATAACTATTTTCAAGATTAAAATCTATGATAAAAAATTCTTCATTTCTTATCTCATTAGTTATACTATCAATTAATCTAGTTATATTTATAAATTTTTTTGTTTTAAATGGGCTTTCATTATTTATATTAATTTGTAATATCTTTTTTATTTTATCTTTTGCACCAGGTTTTATCTGCCTTAAAAGTAAAGCACATAAATATGATAAGTTTTTTAAATTAACACTTACTGAAGTTTGACAATTGCCTTCGATATTTACTAAATAATTATTTGATTCATATAGTAAATCTGATTCTCTATTTTTAATATTTATATTATCATTTAAATTATTATCAAGTAAATGAATACTATCATCGATTGGTAGATCAAGTAAATCTAAGGCGTAATTATATACGTAGTTAAGTAACTGTGGCGTTTCAAGAAACAGTTTTTTAAATGCTAAATCACGTAAAAATCCTGATTTAGAATATAATTTATTAAATATCATATGTTTCCTTTCTAAGGTGTGTGATTTTAAAGTCTTTTTATCGCATATAAAGAACTTATTTTTTTCGAGCAAATTAAATATATCAAAAATAATTACTATTGTCTATGTTTTTTGAAACATTTAATAAACTTTTATCATATAATTAAATAGGTGAAAAAATATGTTTTCAAATGTAATATCTTCGGGAATAACTTTAGCTAAAGTATTATCTGGTCTTTCTAAATCAATTAATATTGCTAAAGAAGTGATTCCCCTTTATGAAAGTGTAAAACCAATGATTCGAGGTGCTAAAAATTTACCAAAGATACTAAATACTTTGAATAAAAGTTCTAAAGAAAATGAAACTAATAAAAAGTATTCCACAATAAAAACTACTATAGAAAGTAGTCTTATTAATAATCCAACATTTTTTAAATAGTTTTAAAAAAAAGATAGATAATATTTTTGAGTGTTTTAAAATTTTTACTCTTTTTAAAAATATAAGTTTCTTTATGAAGTAAATATTTAAAGTATTTTTTATCATTACTTTTACCATATAATTTTTGATAATAAGAAAGTTTTTCTTGTCCTTTTTCATATGAAATAATATCATAATACTTTCCATTTTCATAAATTATTATTTCATTAATAATTTTATAATTAATACTATTTAAATAACATCTTAAAGTGTATAAATCATTATTAGAACTAATAATAATATTTTTTGGTAAATAACCACTTTTTAAAATATCAATTATAGTGTATGTTCCCATACCACAAATTGTTAAAGTATCATATTTATCCCTTATATTTTTAAGTCCATCAGATAATACTAACTTTACATTAGTAATATGATATTTTTTTAAATTAGCCTCTCCATAAGAAAGAGCATTATTTGATACATCACTAGCAATTATACTTTGACATTTACCAGTTTTAGATAAAATAATTGGTAAATATGCATGATCTGTTCCAACATCTAAAACATTACAGTTTTTCTTTACAAGGGATGCTACCGCCTCAAGGCGAAGACTTTTCATTTTATTCCTCCATAAAGTCTCTTAGTTTTTTAGCTCTTGAAGGATGACGTAATTTACGAAGGGCTTTTGCCTCAATTTGACGAATTCTTTCTCTTGTTACATTAAACTTTTTACCAACTTCCTCAAGGGTATGACAAGTACCATCCTTAAGTCCAAAACGAAGACGTAATACTTCTTGCTCTCTAGGTTGAAGGCTTTGAAGTACATCATCAATTTCCTCTTTTAAGATTTCATTTTCAGTATATTCCTCTGGTGAAAGTGAACTTTCATCTTTAATAAAATCTCCTAAATGAGAATCATCTTCTTCACCAATTGGTGTTTCAAGTGAAACTGGATCTTGGCTAATTTTAATTACTTCACGAACTTTATCAACACTAACATTCATTTTTTTAGCAATTTCTTCTTCAGATGGTTCTCTATTAAGTTCAAGTGTTAATTGTCTTTGAACTCTTACCATTTTATTAATTGTTTCAACCATATGTACTGGCACACGTATTGTTCTTGCTTGATCAGCAAGAGCTCTTGTAATTGCTTGTCTAATCCACCAAGTAGCATAAGTAGAAAATTTATATCCCCTATTAGAGTCAAATTTATCTACAGCTTTCATAAGACCAATGTTACCCTCTTGAATAAGGTCAAGGAAAAGAAGACCTCTTCCTACATATCTTTTGGCAATTGATACAACAAGACGAAGGTTACTTTCCGCAAGTATTCTTTTGGCATCTTCATCATTATTATTTATTCTTTCTGATAAAGCAAGTTCTTCATCAGGTGTAAGAAGTGGAATTCTACCTATTTCTTTTAAATACATTCTTACTGGATCATTAATATTTACATCCTTAGTAATTTCTTCGTCATTTAAAATTAGATTTTCTTCATCTTTAACTTCTTCAAGTACTTTTTCAACATTTCCCCCATTTGAGGATACATCATCGCCAGAAATAACTGTTATATTATGTTCAAGTAATTTGTTATAAAGTTCATCTAATAAATCATTATCAATTTCTAACCCTTTTAATTTTTCTGCAAGCATTTCATATGTAATATAACCTTTAGCTTCCCCCTCTTTAATTAATTCTTCTTCCCTTTCTTTAAATGTTTTAATTTCTTTCATATTTACTACATCCTTTCCTCATACTCTATTTTTCTTCTTTTTTCAAGCCACTTTTGGGCATCATTTATTTTCATATTTGCGTCCATTTCATTTTGTGCATTATATTTTTTTTGTTTTAAATCCATTTTATCTATTTCATTATTTGCTCTATCAAGTGCTTCCAGAAACCATTTTTCTGATATTTCTTTATCGTTATTAGATAAAACATCACTTACAAAAGCATAAACATCTTCATATTTTACCACATAATCTAAAAATCCTGCAATATCAATTTGTTTATATTTATCAATATATTCCTTTATATAAGCAACAGTCATTCTTTCAACTCTATTTTTTAAATAACCAAGCCGATTAGCAAAGATAAAATAATATTCCTTATTCTGAAGCATTCCATAAATTATATTGGAAACAGCAAGGTCATAACCACTTTTTTTCTTTTGCTTAATAACAGGTTCTTGCATCTTAGGTTTTGCATTAAATGTAATATCCTTTTTTAAAATATTTACATCTATATGGTATGTTTCACTTAAACGATTTATTATAATACTTTTTTCAATATCGCTAAGACTTTTTATTGAATCAAGTACACTTTTTACATACTTTTGAATATCTTCGACCGAAGATAAATCATAGTTATCTTTTAAAGCTTCAATTTTAAAATCAATAAACTTTCTTGCATTACTAATATTATCTTTTAATGCATCAATTCCATTTTTCCTTACATATTCATCAGGATCTTTTGCCCCAGAAAGTCTTACTACTCTAACATCAATCCCAGCATTATATAAATGGTCTCCAACTTTTAAAGTAGCTGTTTTACCAGCATTATCATTATCAAGCATTAAAATAAGTTTAAGCCTTTGTTTTTTTAGAAAATCAATTTGATAACTTGTAAGTACAACACCCATTAAAGCACAAACATTTTTAATACCATATGTACTCATAGTTATTGCATCCATATTACCTTCGACAATAACAATTTCCTTTAACTTATTTATTTCATTTTTAGCATTAAAATAGTTAAATAAAACTTCACTTTTTTTATAAATTTCATTTTCTTTTGAGTTTACATATTTATTTTCTTCATCTTTTAAATAGCATCTTCCGGTATAACCGCATAATTTACCAGATTGATTAAATATTGGAATCATTATACGATCATTAAACACATCATAATATTCTGTTCCACCTTTATTTAAAAGTCCTATTTTATAAGCAAGTTCTAAATCAACATTTTTACTTTCAAAAAATTTTTTTAAACTATTATTATTTATTGAAAGTCCAAGTTTAAACTCATTAATAATTTGCTCAGTGATACCTCTTTTAAAAAGGTATTCTTTGGCTTTAATACCCTCACCTGAGGCTAAATTATTTTGAAAAAACTTTAATGATAAATCCATAACTTCATACTCTTTACTAAATTTATCATTTACCTTGGAACTTTTAATATCGTAATTAAAATTTTGATGGGATTTTTCAGCAACTATTTTAACTGCTTCGATAAAACTTACATTTTCATATTTTTGAACAAATGTAAATACATTACCCGTAGCTCCACATCCACCAAAACAAGTAAAAATTTGTTTAGCTTGAGAAACAATCATATTAGGATTATGATCATCGTGAAATGGACATAAACATACATAGTTATCTTTACCTTTTTTTTCAAGTTTAATTCCATAACTTTCAATGACATCAACAATGTTTGCATTTTCTCTTATAGCATTAATTTCTTCTTCATTAATATACTTCATATTTTATCCCCTACATATATATATTATTACCGCTACCCCCTCGATTTCCTCCTTTTTTTGTTAAATTTCTTAAAAAAATGCAAAAAAACTCAAAAAAGTTAAATTTTTGAGCTTTTTATAACAATTTGTTTACTAAAATTATATAAATCACAAGTTACTAAATATAAGTAATTTTTATTATATTGAACCTTGTAAAATTCATTTTTATTAATATATTCTATATCAAAAACTTTATAAGTATAAGTTTTACCTAAATATTTTAAATATATAAAATCACCTTTTTTTAAATCAAATAAATCATTAAAATAGGCATTAAAATTATAACCTGAATGACCAAGTATAATTACTGTACTATTTTCTTCATTTGGCATAACTGAACTTTTTTCAAGTTCTAAATTATTCTTTAAAGTAGAATTATTATCAAAAGTTTTTGAAAAATTAATACTAGGTATAATTAATGATATATTTTCACTATAAGTGAAACTGTCAAGTAAAGTATTTTGAATAGTAAATGTTTTAGAGTTTACTGTATTTATCAAAAGTAATAAAATAAAAATTATTATTTTTTTAATCTTTTGATGCAAAGTACCACCGCTGTTAAAAAGATAAATACAATAGCTACGATATAAAACTTATTAATAGATAAAGTATCTTTGAATATTAAATAGTCTTCATTAGTATTTTTTTCACCATTAACTTGTGTAATACTAGTTTGTTCATTATCATCATTATTATTTAAATTATCATTAATATTTTGATTATTATCAATATTATCAATATTTTCGCTATTATTGTTATTATTAATAACATTATCTTTATTTTTAAGTATTAATTTTAATTTGATCATTGAATCACTATTTAAATCAATATCTTGATTTATTTTTTCATATTCATCAGTTCCTTCGAATAAAATATTATATTTTCCCTTAAGTAAGCCTTTAGCATTAATAATACCATTTTCATTTGTACAATATGATAAATATTCTTTTTCATTTTGTAAAATTATGCATTTATCAGTTAAAGCCTTATTATTTTCATCAAGTATTAATATATTTAAATTTACACTATCAATTATAATATTCACTACATATTCTTTATCATTAAAATTACTGTAGGAAAATACTTCATTTTGTCCATCAGATATAATTCTTTCTGAAATAAAAGGTTTATTTTCAAGAGGTTTTTTCTTAAATACTAACTGATATTTTCCTTTTGGACCACTTACAAATAGTTTATTATCATAAATTTTAACATTTAATTCATCAGGTTTAGATACTAAATAAAATCTATCTAAATAATTAAATTCAAAAGTATATTCTTTTTTTTCAAGTAAATAATTATCTCTATTAAAAAAGTCTGGTCCACTTACAATATTTGTAATCATATCTTTTACTTTATAATATTCCTCTTCGAGAAATTCAAAAGGTTTACCTCGATTTGTACAAAATCTTATTTCCATTTCTGGGTATAAATAATCCCAAATAAGTCTTTGTGTTAAAATGTGATAATTACTATGACTTATTCCAGGAATATTTTTAAACTCTAAAAAAGCATAAAAATAATCTTTTAAATCTTTGGGTAAGTCATAATTTGTATATTTTGCATATTCATATGTTTTTAAATTTGTATTAAAACTTTCCATTGGTTTTAATATATATGATTCTTTTCCATCAAGATCAATCGAAGGTATCTCTAGAAAAATCTTTCCATCTTTTGAACAAAGTGATTTATTTGTTCCACTTATTGTATAACTTATATTTTCAAGTGCATATATATTTGTAGTAAAGGCAAAAATTGTTATTAAAATTATTATTGTTTTTTTCATATGTTTCCTTTCTAAGGTGTGTGATTTTAAATTTTTTTGCAAAAAAAATGCTCACAAAAAAATTTATTTTTTTCGAGCAAATTAAATATATCATATTTATAATATTTTGTCTATATAAAATTTTAAATTTATTTTTTTATACCTTTAGTACCATTAAAATTTTGTAATACATTTGTTTCAAAACTAGTTTGTTTTCGAGATTTATTTTTATAATTTTTTATTCCTAGTTCAATTATATTTTCTAGTAAATCTTTATATTTCATATCTTTCCATAAATAAAATGATAGTGATCCTGGAATAATATTAATTTCATTTAAATATACTTTATCATTTTTTGTATCATATAAATAATCAATTCGAACTATACCATTTGTATTAAGTGCTTTACAAGCTTTTACACTAATATTTTCTATTTCTTTAGTTAACTTTTTAGATATATCCGCTGGGACTTTTCGACTTGCACTTGCCATACCTTTTGATTTACCACCAGAAATATACTTATCTTCATAAGAAAGAATATTATCTTTTCCACTAACCTCTTCGATTAAAGAGGGTTTATATAAATCTTTATCTCCGAGTACTGAACAGTTAAGTTCTTTTAGATTTTCAATAACCTTTTCTACAATAATTTTTTCATCATATTTTAATGCTTCATTAATAGCCTCATTTAAAGATGATTCATCTAAAGCAATATTAATTCCTACACTACTTCCAAGTCTTGCTGGTTTAACAATTACTGGATAGGAAAGCTTATTAATCTTAGAAATTATTTCATTTTCATTATCAAGATATTCATTTTCATAAAAATAAGTATAAGGTGCAATGTTTATACCATTTTCTTTGAAAACCATTTTTTGAATAACCTTATCTTGGCCAATTAAACTTGCATATAAATCACTTTCAGCATATGGCGCTCCAATAGTTTCTAAAAAACCTGCTATAGAGCCATCTTCAGTATTATAGCCATGAACAATTGGAAAGAAAATATCAATATTAGTTAATACTTTATGAGGAAAATTAACATTTAATAAAACAAAGCCATTATTCTTTTTAATTATTGACACTTCTTTACATTTTTTAGGTATTAAACTTAAATCTTTATAATTATCAATATTTAACAAATACTTTCCTGTATAAAAAACTCCTTTTTTAGACAAATATATTGGTACTATATCATATTTATCCATATTCATATTATTTATAGCCTGAATTGCACTTATTATGCTAATCTCGTGTTCTGTACTAATACCCCCATAAATAAAACCTACTTTTAATTTCATAAACATTCCTTTCTAATTTTCATTATAAGTATCCGGTAAATCATTTTCTAAAAGCACCGTTACTTTTTCCTTTGCAAAATCTTTTCTAAAATCATTATATGCCTCATTAAATGAATTAAATACTTTTATATCTGCTTTTTTATTTTCATCAATGATTCCTTTTTCAATAGGCTTACTTCTTTTTTTGCCTATTAAATAAAATCTATCACAAACATTAGCCATTTTGCATCCAAATTCATAATTTAATTTTTCTTCATCTTTACCCATTTCCACCATACCAGGAGTAATAATAACTTTTTTACCTTTCATTAGTTTTAAAACTTCAATAGCATTTTGACTACCAACAGGATTAGAATTATAACTATCATCAATTATTGTAATATTTTCTGACGTCTTAAGCTCTAACCTATGAGAAATGACTTTAATATTGGAAATACCTTTTTGAATTTCTTTTAAGGACATTCCAAGTTCGTTTGCCAGAAGAGAGGCAGAAACTATATTATAAATATTTTCTTTACCTAAAAGTGTAGTTTCAACTTGAATACTTTTCTTTTTTATATGAAGAGTAAAAGTGCTTCCTTTATCACTATATTTAATATCACTTGCATAAGCATCAGCATCATTATCGTTTAAACTAAACCATAAAGTCTTTACTCTATTTATAGGCTTATATTTTCTTAAATATTCATTATCTTTATTTAAAACAATTACTCCATCATTTGGCAAACTTTCAAGTAATTCACATTTTGTTTTAGTAATAATATCAATATTTTTAAAGGTATCAAGATGTGCTGGTCCAACGCTTGTAATTATTCCATATTTAGGATGAACTATATCACATAACTGTTTAATCTCTCCCTTGGCACGAGCACCCATCTCAGCAATAAAATAATCATTAAAAATGCTTTCTGTTTCATTAATTGTTTTAGTTATTCCCTTTGGCGTATTAAATGAATTAGCTGTACAAAATCCTTTATATTTTACACTTAAAATATCATTTAAAATCATTTTTGTACTAGTTTTACCAAAAGAACCAGTAATACCTATTACTGCAACATTTTCCATTTTATTAAGCCTTTTAATAGCTTTATTTTTATATACTTCATAAATAATTTTTTCAACTGGATATAAAATATAATTTAAAATTATCAAAGCAAAAGGTAATAAAGATATAAATATAAGTTCTATTCCAAGTAAAAATGTAAGGTTTTTATTAAAACAAATAATCATTAATATTAAATAAGAAATTATATCTAAAGAAAAAATTCTAATAACTCTTTTTGTAAATTTTAAAGGTAATTTCTTATTATATTTTTTATATTGTAATACACTTGAATAAATTAAAATAAACATTATTAAAAAGAAATAAACATATAATATAAATTCAAAATTTGCAAATAAAATTAATGATATTCCAAAAAGTAATTTTAAAGCAAAGTAATTTATATTTTCTTTTATATTTTTTAAAGTAAATTTTAAAAATCTATTTTTTTCATTATATGAATTTTGCTGAAGCATTTGAATATAAAATAAACTTTCAAAAGCAAAAAGAACTATAACTAATAAAATCATAAAATATTTCATAAGGAACCTCCTACGACAAAAAATTTTTTAAAATGTTAATAGTTTGATTTAAATTTTCTAAATAAGCATAATGTCCAAATCCATTATATTTAACAAGTCCACCATCTTTTAAAATAGTTTCCAAATAAATAGCCTCTTTTAAAGAAACATCCTTATCCAAAGTACCATATATTAAAAGAACTGGCACTTCAATTTTTTTGGCATTTTCAGTTAAATCTTCATTTACAATTTTTACTAAACTTCCACGCATAATTTCACTAGCATTTTTATAATCAGTACTACCCCATTTATTTCTTAAATAATTTGTAAAAGGTTTTAAAAATTTTATTTTTTTAGCAAGTTTATATATTCTAACTTTTAAACTTATTTTTTTCTTTTTAGGTCTAAATGGTGCAGAAAGTAAAACAACTTTTTCAGTTTTAAACCTTGAGGCATAATTAATTGCAATTCTTCCTCCAAAGGAATGACCAATTAAAACTGGGTTTAATACTTTTAATTTAGTTAAAAAGTCATGTAAAAAAGTAGTATACTCAGTTACACCCCAAAAAGATGATGGTTCTTTAGACTCACCAAAACCTGGCAAATCCAAAATTATAATACGAAATTCCGATTCAAATGGATGACCAAGCATATCCATCATTTGGATATTTTGACCCCAACCATGTAATAAAACTATCGTGCCTTTTATATTTTTTCCATAATCAACATAATTAATATCTTTTAAATTCATACAACACTTTCCTATCTCTGTAAGAAAATTATACCATATTTTTATTTAAAAAGTGCATCATATATTTCTGTAAAGTTACTTACTAATACTATTTCTATATTATTTGTAATATTTTCACTTATGTTTGCGACTTCAAAGGCATTAGCAGAGGGCACAAATACTTTGGTTATACCCTCAGTAGTTGCCGCTACTACTTTTTCTTTTAAACCTCCAACAGGTAAAATATCACCTTTCAAAGAAAGCTCTCCTGTAAAAGCAATTTGTGATGATATTTTTTTGTTTTTAATAAGACTCATTAACGCAACAGCTATTGATACACCTGCAGATGGTCCATCTTTTTTTACATAACTTTCTAAAAAATGAAAATGTAAATCTTGATTTTTTAAATCAATATTATAATTATTAGCTAAATAACTAATTACTACATTAATACTGTCTTTTAAAATTTCCCCAGCACAACCTGTAATAGTAACTTTACCTGTTCCTTTATATTTTACTACTTCAATATGGGATAATCGCCCTCCTACAGTAGTGTATGCTAAAATATTTGCTATGCCACTTGTAGTAATTTCTGGTAAATAATTTATATTTCTATTATCTAAATATTTATTTACATGAAGTATTGTAATACTTTTAGCATTCGGCTCATTTACTATAACTTTTCTTATTAATTTTTCAAGTAACCTTTTAAGTTCTCTTACTCCAGGCTCTTTAGTATAATTTTCAATAACAAACTCTAAAACTTCTTTACTTATTTTAATTTCTGCTTTATATTCACTAAAAATATCCTTAATTAAATAATTCTTAGCAATATCAATCTTTTGACTTGTTAAATAATTATCCATATTTATTATCTCTAACCTATCAAGTAAAGTTGATGGAATATTATCTAAACTATTAGCGGTTAATATAAACATTACTTTAGATAAATCAAATGGTTCCTCAATATAATTATCTATAAAATATTTATTTTGAGTACTATCAAGTATTTCAAGTAAAGTTGAGGCAGGATCACCTTTATAATCTTTAACCATTTTATCAACTTCATCAATAAGAATAACAGGATTTTTTACTTTGCATTTAATTATACCTTGCATTATTTTTCCAGCAGAAGCCCCAAGATAAGTTCTACGTGATCCAATAAGTTCAGTTGAATCATTTAAACCACCTACACTTATTTTAATAAACTCTCGATTTAATGCTTTAGCAATTGAGTATGCACTTGAAGTTTTACCAACACCAGGTGCACCCAAAAGACATATTACCGGTGCAGATAACTGAGTATTTTTTGATAAAAAATATGCATATTCACAAATTCTTTCTTTAAGTTCTACGAGTCCATAATGAGTGGCATCAAGTTCATTTTTTATTTTTTTTATATCAGTATTTAATACTGTTTCACTATTCCAAGGTAAATTTAAAACAGTATCCAAATAGTTTTTAATAACAGCCGCTTCAGGACTAAATTCTGAACAAGTTGAATATTTATTAATTTCATTTAATAGTTTATTATAAGTTTTTTCCTCCAAAGAAAGACTCGATAATTTCTCTTTTAGACTTGCTATTTCATTTTCTTTAGTTATACCGAGTTCACTATTAATTTCCTTTAGTTTTTCTTTTAAAATAAATTCTCTTTGACCATTTTCAATAGATTGAGTTAATTTTTCATCAAGCTCTCTATCAATATTTGTAACAAGTATTTCTTCATTTAAATCATTTATTAAATTTTCCGCTCTTGTAAGGGGATTAATAGTTTCCATATATGAAAGTTTTTTAGAAAAACTAAATGGTAAAAATGAAGTAATTATATCAGTTATATCAGATAAACTTTTTCTTTCATCTAAAGTTTTTAATATAGAATTTGAAACATTTTTATTAAGTAAAATATAGTTTTTAGTAAGTTCAATTAACTTTCGTTGAATAGCTGTTTCATTTGCTTTTGAAAATGATGGAAGTTCAATAACATTGAAACTACACTTCAAAACATTAGTATTTTTATTTTGATAATATTTATTAATACTTACCCTTTCTTCTCCTTTTATAATAACTCTTAATTTATTATTTGGAAGTTCTACTTTACTTTTTACTTTAGCAACAACACCAACTCTAGGAAGATCCTCTATTGAAGGTGAGGATTCTAAAGTATTAATCGGAGCAATAACTAAAACTTTATTAAGTTCATTTTTTGCACTTGCCCAAATTACTTTTTTACTAAATTCATTATTTAAATCGATTTTAATTTCTTGATTAGGAAGAATAATGACTTCATTAAGTATAAGTACAGGTAGTAAATTATTCATATTATCCTCCCTTCAAAGTTACCATTTATTATAAAGGGCAAAGTTATCTTTGTAAATACAAATTACACTTTCTTGACACTTTTTTGCTTAAGTTTTTTTGAATTATCATTTTTAAGTAAATTTGCCTTCGTTACTTTTGAAAAATTCATAATAAGTTCTTACTGACGGAATATCTTCATACTTTACTGGTGTAAAATCTTTTTTATCTAAATCATAGATTACCGCTTCATTCAAATTAAGTAAAAAAGGGCTATGTGTTGATATTATAAATTGACAGCTAAAAAATCTTACACTTTCTTCTATAAATGTCTTTAGTTTTAAGGTATTTTCTGCTGATAAACTATTTTCAGGTTCATCTAAAATATATATACCATTTTCTTTAATCTCTTTTTCCCAAAACATAAGTGAGGACTCCCCATTAGATTGTAAAGAAATAGTATTATTCATTAAATTACCTCTAATAAATTTGGACATAGTTGCAGTTTTAGTTTCATAATTTTTTCGAATCTCATCATAATCAAAAATTGAAATATCCTTACTATTATATTTATTATCTAAATAGTATCTAGCAAGTTCATCTTTTCTACGATTAACGTGAGAATTAATACTTCTTAAATCAAGTAAATAATCAAATATATCATCACTTGTAATTGTAACAATTTCTTCTGGAACTTTATTCATCTCATATCTCATAACATCCATATAATTTTTAAATAATGTTCCTTTATCATAATTAGTCTTTTTTACTGAATTAAGCTTACTAGAAATAAGATTTAATAAAGTCGATTTACCACAGCCATTACTTCCACAAAAAAGTGTAATAGAACCAAATTTAATATTTTTAATATTTTTCATGTGTGAAAAAATACCAAAGGGATAATAACTATTATATATTTTTCTTTCATCCATAGCTAACCCTTCTTCATCATTTTCTAATAATCTAATGCTTTCTAAATAAACCATTTTTCCTCCTTTTAATTTCATTTTTTTAATTGATATTCATTAATTTTTTTGCAATATATTCATACAACTTCTTTTTTATATCGAACATATATTTGCTGTCAGTATATTTAAACTATACTCTAAAAAAATATAGTTGTCAATACTTTTATCGTATTTTTGTTCGTTTACTAAAATATAAAAAAATGTAAGTATTTTTACCTACATTAATCATTTTTATTTTTAAATTCTAATATAATTGGTGTTCCATCAAGTTCAAAAGTTTTTCTAATTTGATTTTCTAAATATCTTTCATAAGAAAAATGTACTAACTTTTTATTATTAACTTCAAAAGTAAATTTTGGAGGTTTAATACTTGTTTCAGAAACAAAATATATTTTTAGTCTTTTACCTTTATATGAAGGTGGATTATGCATTTGAACACTTTCAATTATGCAATCATTAAGCATACTTGTGGCTATTACTCTATTATGTGATTCATAAGCATTAATTATTTCTGGCATTAATGTTCCAAGTCTTTTGGATGTTTTAGCGGATACAAATACTACTTTTGCATAAGATAAAAATTTAAATTCATTTTCCATTAAAAGTTTCCACTTTTTAAGTTCTTCCTCAGGGTTTTCTACTGTATCCCATTTATTTACGCATATTACAATAGCTTTACCAGCATCAGTAATATAGGAAGCAATATGTTTATCATGCTCTATAATACCCTCTTTTGCATCAATTACAAGAACACATACATCACTTCGATCAATTGCTTTTAAAGAACGAATATAAGAATACTTTTCAATTTGTTCATAAATTTTACCTTTTTTTCGCATACCTGCTGTATCAATAACAACATATTCATTACCGTTATATTTAAATGTACTATCAACAGCATCTCTTGTTGTTCCCGCAATATCTGATACTATTAATCTGTCTTCTTTCAAAAGAGCATTTACTAAGGAACTTTTACCAACATTTGGTCTTCCGACAAAACAAAATTTAACTCTATTATCTTCTTTTTCTTTCCCTTCACTAATATTTGACTCTAAATAAGAATTTAATTTATCAAAACCAATATTATGCTCTGCAGAAATTGCAATCATATCCTCAAAACCTAATTCATAAAAATTATATAAATTATTTTGTCTTTCTTTATTATCTGCTTTATTTACTAAAACTAATACTTTTTTATTAGATTTATGAAGCATACTTGCAACCATTTTATCTTCAGTAGATATTTCACAAGTGGCATCTACGATAAAAAGAATTAAATCAGCTTCATCAATTGCAAGTGTTGCCTGAGCTAAAATATCTTTATTAAAGTCTCCATTTTCTAAAGATAATCCCCCGGTATCAATTAAATGAAAAGATTTATCCATTAAATGAACTACACCATAAATTCTATCTCTTGTAACACCAGGTGTATCCATTATAATTGATTTTTTTTCTTTTATTAATCTATTAAAAATAGTACTTTTACCAACATTTGGTTTTCCTATTAAACATACAGTTTGCATAATTTCCTCCTTTTTATCAAATTATTATATCAAAAATATTTATAATAACAAGCATAAAGATAATTAACAATAAAGATCCTTATTGTATTTATCAAAAGCATCAGTTTCTTTTATTAAATTTTTATTATTAGTATTTTTTTCTATACAAGCATAAACTCTATTATTATTAGTAAATATTTTAATAGATATCTCATTAACAATTAAACTATCCACATTATTAGTAACTATATTTTTACAAAACTCTCCATCTTTATAACCATATTGAGAAGTTTTACTATTAGAGCATTTTGTATAATTATAAAGGTTTGGATTAACAGCTTCTTCAGATTCATAATAATCATTTGCTATTAAGTTGCCAATTGTTAATTTGGCCCCTTTTACAGTTTTTTCTACAGTTTCATCCCCATCTTTAACGCTAATTGTTATGTTAAGTGTAAGTTCTTCTTTATTATCTTCACCCCATTTTTCAGCGGATGATATGGCACTATTTAATTTTTCCTCGAATAGTTTTTTATCCATTTGTTTTCTTACACCTGTTATACTAGTAACACCAACTAAAGCAATAATAGATATAATAACTATTACTGCCATAAGTTCTACTAAAGTAAATCCTTTTTTATTCATATCTTATTTTCTCCTTTATAAATAACTTTCTATTATTTTAAGTACATCTTCTCTACCTTTTTTTGTAATTGTAGAAAAAGGTATAAACATTTCATCATCACCAAGTTTTAATGCACTTTTAATTAATTTATCTTGTTTAATACGACCATTTTTCTTAATCTTATCATATTTAGTAGCAACAATAGTAATATTTAAATTATAATACTTTAAATAATTATACATTAATATATCATCCTCAGTGGGTTTATGACGATAATCCACAAGTAAAAATACGCGCTGAAGATTACTTCTATTTTTAATATAATCCTCAATCATAAGACCAAACTTTTTTTGTTTTTCTTTTGATACATTTGCATAACCATAACCAGGTACGTCTACTAAATAAAATGTATCATTTACTAAATAAAAATTAAGAGTTTGGGTTTTTCCAGGCTTCGAAGATGTATGTGCAAAATTTTTCCTTTCTACTAACGTATTAATAAAACTTGACTTCCCTACATTACTTCTTCCCACTAGTAAAAATTCTTTTTTATTATCATTTGGATACTGAGATACCCTAACAGCTATATTAGGTTCTTTTACAGATATTATATCCATTTTACTATCACCACCATTTAAATTATAAAGGAAAATACTAAAAAAAGCAATATTCACAAATTGCCGAATGAAATTTCTACAAATTGCCGAATTGCATTGAAAACTATAAAAAATCTAAGTTTTTTTAGTATAAACTCTTTTTTTATTTGGAACTAATTTTTAAAATAAGTTTATCAAAATATAAAGAAGTAAATGATAATATTAAACTTATTAAATAAACCCCTAAATTAATATCTATAAAACTAAAACAAAAAGATATTAATCCTAAAATAAAACCATATAAATAACAACCACCTTTTGTATAGGGAGTAAATATACTGATTGTATTTAAAAATATAAATGAAAAAACTAAATTATTATTTAACAAAAGATTATAATCAAACTTTTTAAATAATACAAAACTAATTATAAGTAAAATATAATACACTGTTAAAGAAGTTACTACAATATGTTTTTTATATGAAAAATCACATATTAAATATATAAAAACTAAAATACTATAAATAAATAATGTATTTGAAATTCCCCCAGAACCATTACCAAATAAATAATTAGTTATACTATAACTATGATTTACACTTTCTTCATAAACATTTAAAAATGAATACTTAGAAAATATCATAGAAACTATAATTAGTAATAAAATAGTAATTAAACTAATATTAACCTTTTTAAAAGTATATAATATATTAACTAAAAATAAAATAATTAAATAAATAAATATATTTGTATTAGGTAATACTATTAAACTACTTAATATATTTAAATATAATCTATACGAAATAAATTCTTCTTTTTTATATTTTGTAAATAAATAACTTATTAAAATAGAAATAATAGTTAAAATAAGTGGTTTAAACATATAAAATATATTAACATATCCACCTTTATATAATAATATTCCATTCTTATAAAAACCATATATTAAAAAAGGTATTAAAAGTAAAATATATTTTACTAATACTTTATTTTCATTATTTTTAGATTTTAAATAAACATTCATTTTTGACCTCTTAAATATTTTCTTAAATTAATTTTACATGGACAAATATATGTACATAGTCCACAGTCAATACAATTTTTACTTTTTTTACCAGTATCCATAACATTTTTAGGATTTACCTTTACAGGGCATATTTTATAGCACATTCCACATAAATTACATGGTTTTTCTTCTTCATTAAATTTAGGTATAATTATAACTCCTTTCATATTACTTGTAACTATACATTTTTTATAATCAACTTCATATCCAGTCATTAAACCATTATAAATACATAAATAATTCTCTTTTATATTAATATTTAAACTATTAAATACATCACTAAGAAGTGTTCCTATTTTAACATTTATTACATAACTTTTAGGTAAAAAAGGACTAGCAATCGTAATAAAAGTTGTATCAATATCACAAAGATATACAACACTATTATAAATACTAAGCAAATCTTGAGCACTTATAACTAAACTATTATCTTTTAAATTCATATTCTCAAGTAAAAAGAAATCACTTCCAAGTAAATATTTATCTTCGATTAAACTTAAATTTATATTTGTATAAGTTCCTATCTTACTTAAAAATAAATTAATATTTTCTGTATCATTACTTTTAATTGCAATATAAGCATTTTTTATATCAAAAGCATTAATTAATTTATCTGTTATTTTAAGTATATCACTTGCATATTTATTTAATACAAATGGATTATTTTCAAAATATGGTTCATCCTCCATACCATTTATAACTAAATTTTCTATATTTAATTTTTTTAATTTATCAGCATATTTATCTAAATTATGTATAAATAAATTATTGATTATATCCTCAGAGGAAATATTTTTAATTATATTTTTTACTTCTTTACTATCTTCTTCATAATTATTTTCTATAACGATACATTCTTTTTCTACTCCATCACATATAAGTTTACTTGTACCAATTACTTTTCCAGATATACTACTTTTAATTTTTTTAAGTTTGTTTTCTAAAATTGCTTCGCCCATCAAGACTTTAGAATTTTGTTTTTTTAATAAGTCAAAACCATTTTCAATTGGTATATAAATATGTTCAGGTGATAAAAAAGAATGAATTTTACTATCAAATTTTATATCATATATTTTATCTAATTTAATTAACTTTCTCATATATTACCTCGTATATATATGATATCATAATCCACAAAAAAACTCATTATTTTTTTAATGAGTTTTATGGATTATAAACAATTCTTGCATAACCATTACCAGAATGACCTGTTTCAGTCCCACCGGTTGTACTAGGAAATGATGAACTTCCTGCAGTAGTTGATGCGTTTGTTAGGTAATATGACGATGTAAGTTTACAACCAGATGGATAGCTTGAGGCTGTTGACGAAGTATAAACATATCCTGAACCACCGCCACCGCCGTTTGACCAGCCTGCTGAAGCTCCAGCTCCACCGCCGAACCAGCCACCACCGCCGCCGCCGCCATCATAATTTCCGTCACTTGCATTTCCACCTTTACCAAATGTACCTGTATTAGCTCCAGATGTGCCACTATATATTCCTTTAGCACCTCCTGCAGTTTGAGTACCACCTCCAGCTTGTGTTCCACAACTACTTTGACTTGCAGAACCACCACCCGTTGTTCCTCCGCCAACTCCACCAGCAGCGCAGCTATCTTGTCCTTTTCCTCCGCCGCCGCCAGCAACAATTACTCTTGCAGCTAATGAATCAGTTCCTATTCTTATGTCAGAAGCACCTCCACCTGATCCACCACCAGAACCGGTAGTACCACCTCCATTAAATCCTCCAGTCGAACCTTTTGAACCTTGACCACCTACATAAATATACAAATTCATATTTTCATTCAAATTAACTACTCCTGTTGAATAACCACCATTTCCACCGGTATTTCCACCTTGAGCACCCCAAACAGTTAAAGTATATTTTCCACGGCACATCGTAGTATAATTAGAAACTGAACCATTATAAGCAAAATCTTTTGAAATACTTGCAGCACAACCCATATTAAACGATTTACTTGATGTTTTACCTGCGGCATCTTTTACGTGTACATAATAAGTACCATTTGCTGTAGTAGGATATGTTACACTTGCAGTTTTTCCAGAAACAGCAGTCCAGCTTGTAGGTGTAGTTGAGGTTGTTGTAACTGCATAACCTGCTAAATTATTATCATCAGAAAGTGCAATTACAGCATTTTTAGTATATGCATCAATATTTCCAACAGCTGGAGCAGCAGCATCAAGTGTTATAGTTATTGCTTCAGAAATAGCATTATTTCCTGCAGTATCTTTAACCCATAAATAATATGTTCCTTCAGTAGCATATTCAAAAGTTGTTGATTGACTTGTTCCACTAAAATAATACCAATCATCAGGTGCTATAGTGTTAGATGAACTAAGGCCATACATTGCAAGACCAATATTATCCGAAGCAGTAAATGTTACTGCATTACCATCAACAGATAAATTACTTACCGTTGGGCCAACACTATCACTATTTTTATCAGCATAAACATTACATACTGATTTTTTAGTTGCAAGTACTACTATATTTCTTCCTTCAATACTAACAGTTGCACCATTAGTACAACTTGTTTTACTTGTATTTATCGTATAATAATATCCTGTTTCATAAAGTGGTAACTGACCCATTTTATTATAATTATTATCATTAGTATTACCTACTTCATTTTGAACAAAAAGATTTACTTCATAATCATCAATATATCCATCTATAGCATCAAAATATACTTTACATTTTCCTTTTTTAGTCGCATCTACATAAAACTTTTGATTTTCATATTTAGTTATTGTTATTCCTGTGCCACATACTGTCTTTGAACTTACATAATTATATGATGCACTACTTGGAACATAATATGATAATGAATAAGTATTTATTCCAACTCCATTTTCATTTTTATTTTCTCTATATACTTTTATTGATACATCTGCTGAATCTAAAGAAGCTATACCAGATATTATAAGTTTTCTACTTTTATTTTGATAAAATGAATATGCTATTAAAGTAATACTAGAAACAATTGTTAATATTAAAACTACTAAAATAGTAATACTTTTTGTTTTATTATTTGCTATATAACTTTTTATATTTTCAAAAAATAATTTAACTTTTTGCATAACATACCCTCTCTATTATTTTTACTCTAAAAATATAATAACATAATTTTAATTTAAATTCTATAGTTTTCAATAAAAAAAGAGCAAATGCTCTTAATTTAAATACCAAAGTTTTTCACCATCTTTGAAAACTTCATCAATAAAGCCACATCCAAGACACTCTTCTCCATCATAAAATACACATGCTTGACCTGGAGTTACACTTTTAGCTTTACCTTTATAAATAACTCTAATTTTATTATTTTCAAGATATTCTAAAGCGCATGGATGATCTTCTCCCCTATAACGAAATTTACAAGTACAAAATGAAGGCCTTTTACTAGAAATAAAGTTTACATTATCTACAGTGCATTCATCAGAATATAAATACTCACTTTCACCAAAAGCAACATATAATATATTTTTCTTGGTATCTTTACCACATACATAATGTCTTTGTTCATCACCAGAAAGTCCAACATTTTTTCTTTGACCTATTGTATAATTCATAAGTCCCATATGAGTTCCTATTTTTTCACCTGTTTCTACATTAATAATATCACCAGGATTAGGTTTTAAATAGTTTGCCATAAATTTTTGAAAGTTTCTTTCTCCTATAAAACATATTCCAGTAGAATCTTTTTTATCAAATACAGGAATTCCTACTTCTTTAGCAATTTGTCTTATTTCAGGTTTTGTATAATCTCCAATTGGAAAAAGTACATCTTTAAAATTATTTACATTTACATCCGCTAAAAAATAAGTTTGATCTTTATTTAAATCTTTTGCTCTTAAAAGTTTATTACCCTTTATTCTAGCATAATGACCTGTTGCTATATAATCTGCTCCAAGACGTCTTGCTTCTTTTACAAATAAATCAAATTTAATATATTTATTACAAAGCATATCCGGATTAGGTGTTCTACCTTTTTTTAATTCCTCTAAAAAATAGGTAAATACATAGTCCCAATACTCTTTAATAAAATCTATTCTATGAAGCTCTATACCTAAAAATTCACATACTTTTTTAGCATCATTATAATCTTTTTCCTGTGGACAAATATCATTTGTATCATTAGGATTTCCTAATATATCATTATTAATATTACTATCCCAATTACGCATAAAAAGACCTATTACTTCATAGCCTTCCTTTTTAAGTAAATAAGCACCTACCGCACTATCTACTCCTCCACTTAATCCAATAACAACTTTTTTCATATTTCATCACAAACATATAATATCATATTTTGTTTTATTTTACTACTTTAATTTAAATAGAATTTATGATATAGTAATTAAGTAATTACCCAGTAGCCAAGCGGTAAGGCATCAGGTTCTGGTCCTGACATTCCATGGGTTCGAATCCTATCTGGGTAACCAAATATATAATAACTTTCCTTATTTTAAGGGAAGTTTTATTTTTTTACCCCAACTTTTACCACCAAAATAAAAAAAGCGCCGAAGCACTTAAAATCTTGATGGATTAATAGTAATTTGTACATCAACATCTTTATTTAAAACATATTTTTTATCAATATTTGAAAGAACATCAAAAAGATTATCAATTGTTTTATATTTAATAATAATTCCAAAATGATATAAATTATTTATTCTAAACATACCCGCAGGAGTTGGTCCTAAAATAATTTTATTTTTAATTTCTTTGTTTAAATAACCCTTTATTAAATTAGATTCTTTACTAGCAATTTCATAACTTTTACTAATTATCATAATATGAGCAATATAGCAAAATGGTGGATAAAAAAGTTTATGGCGAATATCAAGTTCATATTTAAAGAAACTTTCATAATCATTATTTTTAACATACTCTAAAACTTTATTATCAGGATTAAATGTTTGAATTAAAACTTCTCCAGGGGCATTTCCTCTTCCTGCTCTTCCTGATGTTTGATATAAAAGAGAAAATGTTTTTTCATTAGCTCTAAAATCTGGTATATTTAAGGATGTATCAGCATTAATAATACCCACTAAAGTAACAAGTGAAAAATCAAGACCTTTACTAATCATTTGCGTACCTAAAAGTATATCATATTTATGTGCAGAAAAATCATCAATTATTCTTTGATAACTACCTTTTTTTGATGTAGTATCTTGATCCATTCTAATAATATTTGCCTCTTTGAAAAGAGTTTTTAGTTCTTCTTCAACCTTTTGAGTACCAAGACCTAAATAATTAAGAGCATCTTCATTACAGTTTGGACACATTTCATCCTTTTTAATATTATATGAACAATAATGACATCTTAAACTATTACTTGTCTTATGATATGTTAAGGTTATATCACAGTTTGGACATTTATATGTATAACCACAATTTGAACAAGTTACAAATGTAGAAAAACCTCTCCTGTTTAAAAGAAGTATTACTTGCTCTTTTTTTGCTAACCTATCATTAATTTTAGAGACTAATTCTTTTGATAAGAATTTTCCTCCTTCATATTTCATATCAATTAAATATGTTTTAGGAAGTGGTGCATTATTTGCTCTTTTATTAATTGTAACAAGATGATATACATCTTTTAAAGTTCTTGCCTTTGATTCAAGACTAGGAGTTGCACTAGCAAGTACTAAAGGTATCCCAAGTTCCTTTGCTCTAAAATTTGCTACATCAATTGCATCATATCTTGGAGAGCTATCTTGTTTATAACTATCTGAATGTTCTTCATCAATAATTACTAAACCTAAGTTTTTAATTGGTACAAATATACTACTTCGAGTTCCTACAACTATTTTAACTTCTCCTTTATATATTTTCATATATTCATCATACTTTTCGCCAGTAGAAAGTCCACTATGGAAAATAGCTACAAGTGATCCAAATCTTTTATAAAATCTTTGAACAGTTTGCGTAGTTAAACATATTTCAGGAACAAGTACAATAACAGTTTTACCTATTTTTAATACTTCATCAATAAGAGCCATATAAGTTTCAGTTTTACCACATCCAGTAACCCCCTGAAGTAAATATACATTATAAGAATTTATTCCTTTATTCATTATTTCAAAAGCTTTAGTTTGCTCTTCATTTAATGTAACAGGTATGCTTTTTTCATCACCTATATTAATACGATATTTTTCTTTTTTAACTTCCTTTACTAAACCTTTTTTAATAAGAGTATTTAAACTACTACCTACTACTTCTTTTTTATTTATAAATTCACTATTTAAAAGTTTATCTAATATAATTACTTGATTTTGATATCTTTCATTTTCTAAAATATATTTATTTATAATATTTTTATCTTTATTTAAAGTAATAAATGTATCATATTTCTTATAATCTTTATTATCACTTTTTATTTTAAGTGATGGAGGCATCATTACCTCAATTGCACTTATAAGGGGACACAAAGTAGTTTTTTTTAAATAATAAGCCATTTTAAGTTGCTCGTCATTTACAATAAAATTATCATTTATAGAAATAATTTCTTTCATTTCATAATCACATTTATTAGAGTTTATCCCAATAACTATTCCATTAATAACTCCTTTGTTAAAGGGAACAACTACTTTCATACCAACTTTTAAAGTATCCTTAAATTTATTTGGAATTATATATGAAAATATTTTATCTAATGATTTAACTGGATATTCAATTATTACGTCTGCCTTCATTTTTCCTCCATATATGAATTAAAAATACTAGTAAAGAAAGCATTATTATACCTATAAAAATATATAAATAATTATTTAGTAAAAATGCATAAATACCACCAAAATTACTTATAACAAGTACTACTTTACCAAATACTTTACTTTTATCAATCTCTTCACCGTCATTAAATTTATTACTATCACCTTTTGTTTTATAGTAACCAGATTTAATTGAAATAACTCTATGAGTATTAACAAAATTTTCATTTGTCTTAAAGGATATTACATCATTAACTTTATAACTGTCCTCTTTTTTAACTATTACTAAATCACCAACATTTATATATGGAAGCATACTTGATCCAGTATTTATAAAACTTGTATAGCCAAATACATAAGGAACTTTTTTTAAAACTATTTTTTGATATGCAAAAGAAATTGTGATATAAAGAAAAAACATCACAACTATAGTAAGTAATATTAATATTATTTTTCTAAATACTTTCATAAAAAAATTATATCATTATTTTATATTTTATTAAAGAAAAAGAAACTACTTTGATTTAGTTTCTTTTTGAACTTCTTTTACTAACATATTATAATCTTCCTCAGTTATGTCTATTGATTTTAAAATAAGTTCTTTAGATGCACCATTTTTAATTAATTCTTTTGCAATAGCAAGATTGTTTTTTTCAATAGCTAACTCTTTCATTTCTGCTTCGTGAAACTTTTTAGGATCATAATAAATTAACTCATCATAATTTTTTTGCATAGCATCTAACTCCTTTACAATTCTTAGCATCATTTTATCACCAGCAAAAGTTTTTTTATTATTTGTTATGCATATTAGTGATAAATATTCTAAGTATCAAATTTTCTAATATCATCATATGACATTTTTCTTAATAAAGCAACATTTATGTAATATATTGTTAATACGAAATTTTTAAAAAAAATTAACATTTTTATATGCTAATTTTTCTTTCTTAGACTTCTTACAAGTTCAGTGGCCTTAGCTTTGCCATTTAAAAGTGGTGAAATACTTTGACCTAAATATAATTTATAAATAATTTCAGAGATATTTTCTGAACAATCAACCTCTTCGAACCAAGGCTTATTTTTAATATCTTCGTCTAAATAAGTAAGATTAGTTGAATATACTTTAGAAATGATTCCTTTGTTATAGTATTCTTCGAATTTTTCTTTACCTTCGGTAAATAGTGAGAATGTTGCAGCAAGAGAAATATTTTTAGCACCACGTTCTTTCATCATTTTAGCGCAGTCTAATATAGACCCACCTGATGCTATCATATCATCGACAATAAGTAAGTTTTTACCACTTACATCTTTACCTAAATATTCATGAGCCACAACCGGGTTTTTACCATTAACAATTTTACTTAAATCTCTTCGTTTATAACAAATACCTACATCAGTACCAAGCATATCTGCATAGTATCTTGCTCTATCCATAGCACCTACATCTGGTGATATTACTAAATAATTATCTGGATTATTAAACATATTTTGATCATTTTTCATCATTGATTCAATTATATTTGTGGTAACATAAAAGCTATCAAATGAAGAACATGGTATAGCATTTTGAATATTTGGATCATGTGCATCAAATGTAATTATTTCTTTTACTCCTAACCTTTCAAGCTCCTGAAGGGCCATTGCACAATCTAATGACTCTCTTCCTTTTCTACGATGTTGTCTTGATTCATATAAAAGTGGCATTATTACACTTATTCTATTAGCATGTCCCATACAAGCACAAATAAATCTTTTTAAATCTTGAAAATGTTCATCAGGACTCATATAGGAAGTTTTATGATACATTTCATAGTCTATGCTATGATTTCCTATATCACATAAAATATAAACATCATCATTTCTAATAGACTCATTAATAAGGGCTTTTGCTTCCCCATTATTAAATCTTGGATTTGAGGTATCCACGATAAAAGTATTATCTGTATTAAATGCTTTTTTTAAATAAGAATCTACTTTTTCTCCTAAAGGTTTTGCACCTTTCATAACAATTAATTTTAGATCTTTTTCCATATTTCCTCCCATAAAAAATAAATTAGAAAAACTAATTTATTTACATTTACCATCACCTGGTTTTTCACCAGCAACGTATTCCTGGCCAATCATTGAGCAGCTTGTTTTAGTGATAGAGTCTTTTAAATAACCACCAAAATAGTTAACTAAAGCAATTGCAAGTACACTTACAAGAGCAATAATTAAAATATATTCTACTAAAGCTTGTCCTTTTTTATTCATACATTAACCTCACTATCATTTTATCTTAACTTATATTTTTTGTCAATTATCATCATCATCTTCATTATTTGTAAATATTACTTTTTTAGAGTTTTCAATATTTTTCTTAAGACCTTTTTCACGAATCTTTCTAAGTTCACGAAGTTTTTCTTCCATTTCAAGTTCATCAAGTTTCTTAAGTGCTGAAGAAGTCATCGCATTTCTAATAACGTTTTCACTTGCCCAAGAAAATATTTCACATATTTCAAGTTCATAACAAACATAATAAACGATTAAATTATTTATAAAACTTTTAATATCAGTTTCTATTAAAAAATCAACATTTTCTTTTGCACTTTCATCATAAACTACTGGGAAAACTTGCATACTTGTAAATTCACTTTTTGAAAAGTTATAATAATGATTATAATAAATAACTATTTTACTATAACTTTTTTCATTAATTGCTTCTGTAAGATATTCTTTTAATCTATCAAGTTCTTGATAAAAATCATCTTTTGCTATTTTCATAACTGTTTTATCATCTTCATAAGCAATTTTACGACCAATTATAATTTTATAATCATCTTTAGTTTCTTTAATCTTTTGAGAAACAACCTGATTATATGAAGAACAAAAACCATAATCTGAAGCAATATAAATATTAAGTACTGGTTTTGAGGCATCTGGTTCTATCGAATTTTTGTCAAGAACTATATTATCATTATACATAATCGAAGATATTATTTTAGTAAGAACTGAACTTGTTATACCAAATTCTTCAACTTTACTTTTCGCAGAATTTATTCTAACAAGAGAAAATAAATTCATAACTTGTACTATAGGTTTAATATTTTTCATATTACACCTACATTATTGTATTAATTCTAGTTTTATAAAACTCATCTAAATATTTAAAATAATCCGCTATAGTTTCTCCATCTTTAATCTTTCTAGCTTCATCTTTAATATCTCTACTATCAATTAACATTTGGGTAATATCATTAATCATTTTCTTACTATCAATTGATATAAGTCCATTTCCAGAAACTTGAAATATCTTTTTTTCATCACTATTAACACTTACGGCATAAGCACATTTAATTGCTTTATAATTAATAAGTTTTAATACTACATATTCTTCACCAGTTTCATCACAAAGTGTTTTTCCTACTAAATCCATTTTAATCCTCCTTTAATATAGAAAGAGTATCTATATTTCTATTAAGTAAATTTACATTTTTGTCTTTAACCGAGGCATCGTTAATTAAATCAATTATATAATCATTTAAATAAAGTGATGCACCAGTTATTTTAGTATCTTCATAATAAAATCTACTATTTGCATAATCATAATACATAATATAATTACTATTTACATAAATAAAGCTAAATCTTGAAAGATTTATTTCTTTGCCATTATATTTTAAAATGCAAGGTTCAAAAACTACATAAGTATCTTCATTATCATATAAAAAGAAATTATTTTTTAGAGCTTCTTTTTTATTATACTTTAACTTAAATAATGATTTATTATCTTCGATAACTGTATATTTTGGTAAACTATAACTCTCATTATTTTTATTATAAAAATAGATTATCATTTTTTTAGGTAAAATTATTTTAGAAAGTGCTTCAGAATAAATAATTGAATCTTCATCAATTTCATTTCCAGCATTCTTTATATCTATAATACTATCATCTTCATACGTAATATGTGCTTCATAAGTATTTTTCTTTAACGCATCATATTGATATACTTTTTCATAAGTACTTTTAAGTTCTACTTTATTAGAGTTATTTATAATTCTAACAATAATAATTGTACTTATTATTACAAGTATAAGTCCTAAAATTATAGATACAACAATATAATTTTTCTTAAAAAAATTAATTATTTTCTTTTTCATTTTTTACCTTCCTAATATCTCTTATAAATTTTAAATGCGTAAACATATAAAAGAATAATCCAAATAAATTTATTGCTACTTGTAAAAAGAAATAAATGTAATTATCGGTATTTGCAAGTTTTATTTCATTAATTAAATTGGCAAGGTAAATTGTTGAAACATTGACACCATTTATAAGTAAATTTATAAAAAGTGCTTTCCATTTTAATACTAAAATAAAACTAAGTAGTATTAAAATTTCACTAACTACCGCAAAGGCGATGCTAAAATCTAATTTAAAAATAAGAAAATATGTTAGAAATAAGTAATTAATAATAATTAAACTTAAAGCAAATATTTCATTATTTTTTAGATTTAAAAACATTCCGTACAAATTATAATTATTTTTACCTTGCTTTTTTATAATGAAATAAAGAGCAAAAATAAGAACAAGGAAAAGGGAAAAAACAATTACTAAAAATAAATATTTTTGAATAAATTCTACCATTATTTCCTCCCTTGAATCATTAAATTAAATACATTATTACTATTCATAAAACTTGCTTTAACACCTTCATAATGTATTTCTTGTCCATTATACATAATATCAATTTTACCATTTACCTCGCCAATTATTGGTGTATAATCAAGCATTACAAGTAAATTATATTTTTCATCAGTTATTCTTATATATTCACAATCCTTGTAAGTTGTAAGACCTGTTTCAAGTTCAAATACATTTACAAGTATTCCCTTATTTTCCATAAGCACCTATATATAAAAATGATAGTTCATCAATAAAATCATATTTACCATTTAAAATATTTTCTACATCATTTAAAATATCTTCGATATCTACTTTTACGCCTGGCATATTAGTAAATGATTCTGATGCAAATAGTGGTTGAGAGAAATAATTTCTAAGTTTTCTTGTTCGATAGAAAATATTTTTATCTTCCTCACTCATTTCATCAACACCAAGTATTGCAATAACCTCTTCGAGTTCATCATATCTTGTATAATATGCTAATGCTTTCTTTAAAAGATTATAGTGTCTTTCTCCTAAAACATCAATATCTACAAGTTTTGAAGTAGATTTAAATACATTAATTGCAGGATATAAACCTTTTTCACTCATCTTACGATCAAGAGTAATTTGTCCATCCATATATGAGGAAATATTTTGTACAGCTTCATCATTTAAATCATCTGCTGGAACATATATTGTTTGAAATGAAGTAATTGCTCCATCTTTAGTAGAGTTTGCACGTTCCTCAATTTTACTAATAAGTTCATTCATATTAGCCATATAACCATTTTCTACAAGAATTTCTTTAAGTTCCATTGCTATTTCACTTCGTGCTTGTATAAAACGGTATACATTATCTATAAATACAAGAGCATCTTTTTTCTTTTCATCACGAAGATACTCTGCAATAGTAAGACCTGATTCAATTGATTTACTTCTTGAAACTGGGTTTGATCCCATTTGACCAAATACTAAAGCAATTTTATCAAGTAGACCATTCTTATCCATTTCTTCGATAAGTTCTTTACCTTCCCTAGAACGTTCTCCAGCACCAATAAAGATTGCATTAGCACTTGTTGAATTATAAATATTATGAATAAGTTCACGAATTAGTACGGTTTTACCTACACCAGCACCACCAATTAAACCTATTTTAAATCCTCTTTGGATTGGAGCAAAGAAATCTATAATCTTTATACCTGTCCAAAGTGGTTTTGCCTCAATATCAAGGTCCTGAAGGCTTATTGTTTTATTTCTTGTAATTTTCTTTTTTTCACTTGTAAATGGTTTACCATCAACAATATTACCATAAGAATCAAATACACGACCTATTGCTCTATCAGAGTATTCTATTTCAATACCTTTAGCTTTTTTATAAAGTTTTTCACCTTTTTTAAGTCCCCAGTTAGATTCAAGAGTAATACAAGTTGCCTCAACTGAAGTTAATGATACAACCTCAAAATTATATTTACCATCTTTAGTTGTAAGTATATCTCCAATTTCAAGTTCATCAGTAGATAAAATAACTTTAATGGAAACATCTAATATACTAAGTACTTTACCAACTATCATTATTTTACCTCCTTAATGTCATCAAATAGAGTTGTCATTTCCTCTTTTGTAAGAGGACTATATTTATATTGATTTAGTTTAGATAAAATCTTTTGACCTTCGATCATACGATTTTTCATATTTTCTCCTAAATCATCAAGATTAACAAGTTCATAAATATCTCTAATTTCCAAATATGAAAGTAAATCTTGTTTAATTTTAATACCGACTTTTTTCATTTCTCTAGATTGAACTGCTCCACCAAGTCTTGATACGGAAAGTCCATAATCAATTGCTGGACGTTCACCTTTATTAAATTTCTTAAGTGATAAAACAAGTTGTCCATCACAAATAGAAATAATATTCGTGGAAATATAATCTGTAATATCTCCACTTCGAGTTTCAACTACTGGAATCATTGTAATTGAACCTCCACCTATATGTTGACAACCATTTTCAAGTAGTCTTGCATGTGTATAGAAAATATCTGATGGATAAGCATCTCTTCCTGGAACCTTTTTAGCGGCCAAACTCATATGTCTATAAATATCAGCATGTTTCTTTAAATCATCAAATATTACTAGAACGTCTATTCCTTGTCTCATAAAATATTTTGCAATACTTGTCGCAGCATAAGGTGTAACATAACTTTTCGCAGGTAAATCATCAAAAAATGATGCAATTATAATTGTATAACTCATGGCTCCCATCTTAGTAAGCTCATAATAAATTTGTTTAACTTCTTTTTTTGTTTTACCAATTGCTACATAAATACAAAGCATTCTAGAGTTTTTTTGATTTGCTATCATATCAAGACAAATTTGAGTTTTACCAGTTTTTTTATCTCCGATAATAAGTTGTCTTTGTCCTTTACCTATTGGATAGAATAAATCTATACCAGCAATACCAGTTAAAAATTCTCTTTTAACTTCGCTTCTTTCAACTAAAGGAATATTACCTGTTTCTACATCAAACTCTAGTAAATTATCAAACTTTTTACCACTTATTAAATCATTTCCAAATACATCTATTACTTTACCTAAACTATCCATTGAAAAAGATACTTTAAAGTTTTTATTAAGTGTATATACTTTATCTCCGATTAAAATGGTATCATTTTGCTCTACTAAAGAAATATTAACTGTATTTTCATAGATTGCTGAAACATAACCTTTTGCTTTATTTAAAATACTTACACTTTCAAAAAATGCAACATCCTTAAGGCCCGCTACCTCAATCATACTTCCAGTAATATTTATAACTTTACCAATAGAAAAGACATTATTTTCTTCATTAATATCTTTCATAACATCTTTTGCTATTTCATCCCACATAACACTCACAAGTCACACATCCCTTTCATTTATGCTATAATCATAAATTCTATCCTGATATTTAATTATAATTCCTTTATATATATCATCACTATAGGAAGTTTTTACATATGGATTAATATGATTATAATTCTTATTTTTATCACCAGTTATAACTTCAATAACTGGATTTGTTTTTTCTATATTAAGTTCAAAATCTAATAAAAATCTATTTAACTTAAACTTATGATCCTTTAAATAATCATAAAATACTTTATATTCATCTTCATTAAGCATTTTAGATATTTCATTTATTTGATTATCTTTATTAAGCATTTTAAGTTTATATATTAGATTTGGACTAAATCTATCGTAAATACTTTGATAATATTTATAATTTTCATCTACTGTATTATTCTTAACAAAATCAGATATTATTTTATCTTCATCAATCTTAAATATTGCATCAACTTTATTAGCAATTTTTAAGGCATTACCATTTTCATAATCAGCATTATTATAAATATCAAGAAGTGATTTATCGATACCCTCTTTTACTTCTACCTTCTTTTTATCCTCTTCATAAAATTCATTATTAATTTTTTCTTCATTTGTTTCTTTGTTTTTTTCCTCTATTTTCTTATCAAGAGCTTGCATAGTCTTAAAGTAATATTTTTGACTATCTTTATTTAAGCTCTCAATAAGTTTTTTTAGAGAAAAGAACATTATAACTGAAAGTAATCCAGTTAATATTAAAAGTAATACTATTTCCATTAGCTAACAAACGGATTTAGATATAAAAGAATGTAAATAAAGGTAAATAAGAATAATAAAAATACCGCTAAAACGACTAGAATAGTCATTATTGAATGAATAACATCATTCTTTGTCTCTGGATTTCTACCAATAGACTCGGCTATTTTACCTCCCATAATACCTAAACCAATTGATAAACCTAAAAATGTAAGACCTAAGATTATACCAACTGCTAACATTGTTGCATAAAGTACGCTTTCCATATTATCACTCCTTCTTATAAAATATATTTATATGTAGCAATTACGCCCATATTTGCACCATTAAGTGTTGCATCCTCAATTACTATTTTAGCAACCTTACCTACACCAGAATAACTAAATAAACCTGTATAACCACCATTTTTAGCAAGTTCTAGATTTAAATTACTATCCGTAGCCACTAAAACATCATCTATATAAAGATTTGCTTTTGCATAATCAATACTACCATCTACTTTCAATATATATGATACACTATTTGTACTTACTTTATCAAGTGTAATTTGTCCATTTACTGATTTTGTTTTAACTTTTATTTCATCAAATTTTTGACTTACTACATTTCCATTATCTTTAAAATCATAATAGAACTCTAAAGTATATTCTTGCCCTGGAAGTAATCCTTTTATATCATATGTAGTCGAGGAAGGATCTACTGTATATCTTCCAACTTCCGAATCACCAAGTTTTACTACAATATATACGCTAGTAAACTCAGTAAGAGGATCATAAACCATATATGATACCGTTATACTATTACTATCTGATTTACTATCAAGAACTGTAGTTTTATGAGTAACATATTTATTATTAGTTATTGTTTGATGAATGTTATTGATAAATGTATAATTATTATCTGGATAAACATTATCAGCTTCATTATTATCAGGCTTTTTCTCTTCATATTTTTTATTAAAATATTCATTTGTTGAACCACTTATTTTAGCAAGATCAAACTCTTTATCATCATATACAAGTTTTTCTTCATTAGTTTTAAATGTAAAATTACCTAGTTTTAAATTAAGAACTCCAAAAGATTTATAACTTATTACATTATTATATACATAAGAATTTCCTACTTTATCTAAATCTACAAGTAAATAATTTTCTGCATTTAATAAGTCATCCTCACTTTTAATTACTTTACCTGTTAGTAAATATTTTCGATCACTTATTTTAAATATTTTATTTGATAAAGCAGAAAATATATTTTCATTTGTATATTTTTTAGTTTCTCCATTATCAAGTACTTCATAAAATGTTCCAAGAAGTTTCATTTCTCCAGTAGAACTATTATATATTACAACTTTATTTCCTAAAGAAACTTTTTTCTTATCTTGAACTAAATAATAATTACCAATAAAATCTTTTTTAATATAACTATTATTTTTAACTGTTATAAGTTCTTTATCTTTATTATATAAATAACTTATAGAACTTACGTCATATTTTACATTATAATCTTTTATTTTAAATATTATAAATACACACACTGCTGAAAGAACTAAGAAGGTAAAAATTGATAGTCCTAAAATTAAAAGTTTATTTTTTGAATTTAATTTTCTCATTCTTACCCTCTTTTCTTATCTTCAGTTCTTGTTGTAGCATTATTTTCACTACCAAGAATATAACATTCATTTTTATCAGCATTCCATTTATTTGAGGCAGCATTTGCAATACATTTTTCCTCAGTATTTAAATCTTTAGTAATAGCTCCTCCTAAATAGAATTTATATACTATGTTATAACCAGCACTTCTTAAAAGTAGTTCATCAGTATAAGCATATGCATTAGCATTTTGACCTTTTGTGCCATTATGTCTAAGTAATATTTGATAATAACTATCTCCGACTACTGAACTTTCTGTTGAACCAGTTATATAAATAATCTTATCATCTTCATCAGTACTTAACTCATCAAACATTTTTGTTCCAGAAATATAAATATTTCCTACTGAACTTTCAATTGAGTTAATTGCATAAGTTATTCCTACTACATAAGCCTCTTGCTCTACATAATCTTCATCAGGTTCCACTGGGACAATATCTTTCATAATATTTGCAGCATAACCAAATCTTAATGTAGTTTCACCATAAATATTTTGATCCTCACCAACATAGTTATCAGCCATATATTGAACAAGTCCTGTATTAATATGATAATTATTTAATGTAAACATTAAGTATCTATCAAAATGATGTTCAAGAGCAGTTGTTCCATTATTATTTATATACGTATCATACTCTATAATGAAATAATATTGTTTATTTTCCTCAAGGTTATTATATCTTGCTTTATTATTTGAACTAAATATATTTTTAACTTCTTCAGAGCCACTTACAACTTTATATTCACCATTTTGAAGTATTGCAAGATAAGCTTTATAGTTACCACTTGTAACAACTTTATCCGGGTCATTAAAGGCAATTCTAAAGTTTAAATAATAACCACTTGTTGTATTATAATGACTTGCTTTAATAACATCTAAGTTTGGAGCATTAAGACTTCGAGCATTTACCCCACTGTTATAGATAACTATTTCTTTTTCTCCTGAAGGAGTATCCACTTTAGCAGTTAATTTAGTTTGATAATCTTTACCAAATATAAAACTATCACCAGTTATATCAAAAGATGCTGACATATCATATTTATTTGATTTAGCACATGTACTGCCACCTAAAACGTTGTAATTATCTTCATTACAATTTTGAATATTTGTAGCACATACACCATCTGCACAAATTTCATAATCCACTGATTTAATACCCATAATATCTGAAATATTATAATTTAAATTTAATAATCTTTGTGAATAATCATCTTTAGAATTAATATCAAATGAAGCATCAGTTACTTTTATATCAGCCTCACTTAAAGTTTTAAATGGATAATTAAATGTTTCATAAAGAGTACTTGATGAATCTGTTAAATATACTTTCTTACCAGAAATCATCATATAGGCTTTCATAGTATATTCAGTATTAATATCAAGACCATATAAAGTTATTTCATATGTAATATCAATCTTTTTACCAGAATACTCTTCATCATTAAATTTAATAGTCTTTGTTAAATAATCATATTTATAATCATTTACTACTTTATTATCTACTTTTACACTTTTTAGATTTAATAAATAATTTGAATATGCTTTAATTACATAACTATTACCATTTACTACTCCACTTTGAGAAGTAAGTTCATCTTTATTAATCTTTAATGTATTATTTCCTACTTCTAAATAAAGGTATTTAACATTATCTTCATTATCAATATCACTTTCTTTAATACCAGATATTTTCATATTAATTTTAGCTCCATTTATAGTCGGAGATACTAAATTAATTTTAAGTGATGGTACAACATTTTCATAAGTAAACATATTATCTAAAGTGCTTATTTCTGATGTACCAAGTTCTTTTATATCAATAGCTTCATAATCTTTATTTAAATATATTGTAACACCTTTTTCATTTACTTTATAATCAACTTTTCTTTCATAGAATATTTCATTTTTATTAGCAAAATATCTTGATGCAAGGTTTTTAAAGTAAATATTACCTGTAAAATAATCATTATTTACATAAGTATTATTACCTGCTCCCGGTTCATCATCATCGACAAAATATCCTCCTGAGGTAAATGGATAATATGCTCCAATTGCATTTTGGGATAAAGTAAAGTTTCTATCAAATAGTAAAACATATTCACCAGTTTCACTTTTAACAAAAGCATATTTTTTACTAGTATTTCCTAAAAATCCTACTTTGCCTGTATCATATAAACCCTCAAGTGTAACAGTTATATTTTTATTTTTATAACTTTCAAAAACTGATCCAAAAGTGTTAGAGTAATATAATTTAGAATAATCTAAATATAAACATAAGTCTTCTTCACATGTTCCAATATATGCAGTATGAAGTAAATCATTATTTTTATCATATCCTGTATAATTCCATGTTTTTGTTTCACTACCTTTAGTATAAGTTATTTTATTACCTCCGATAGCATCTAAGAATCCTTCAGTTTTATTATTATTTATATTTTCTATTTTAAATGTAGAATTTCCATCTGATAAAATCAAATTATATGAAGCAACTTTTGATGTTTGACCTGTAAGTTTCATAATAAGTAAATTATTATGCATTAATTTATTTTCAGTTTTAAGGATATTATAACTCATTTCAAGAGGACTAATACCATTAAATACTTTTTCATTTACTAAAGCATAACTACTTTCATAAGTATCACTTTCAATAAGTTTTACATTAACATGTATTTTATAATTATCAGCATTATTTAAATTATTAATCTTTGCACATTTATAAGCTGAAGCATTATATGCTCTTAATGGTTTTGGACAAGTAACACTTTCACTAGGATTAATTACTTCATCCTCATTTACAGAATAATATAAATTTAAATCATTATTATTAATTGCTTTATCTTTATCAATTATCTCATATTTATATGTAATAAAGTTTTCTGCAGATTCCCAAGCAAACATATAAACTGTTGGAACTTCCTTTAAAACATTAATATTTTCTGAGGTAACTGGTTCATTTTTACTTAAATCATCTTTATTAAATGGGAATAATAATTCATCACTTTCTGGAGTAAATTTTAATGATAAAGTATACTCTACTACATAAATATGTCCACGTTTTAAAAATTCATAATCAGAAAAATATAAAGTTTTTTCAGGTAAATTATCTGAGGCAGTAAGTTCAAGTTCATCAGTTATTTTTAATGTATTTGCTTCATCTTTACCATTTGTTATATCATATATTTTATAATTAATCTTTTTAATATATTTTTTAATTGAATTATTATTAGTTACTTCTTCTTCATTTTCAGATGTAGTATCCTTTAAGATTGGTGTTATTTTAAGACCAATAGTTGTATCATCCTTTAAATTTTCATCTTTACCAGCATTAGGTATTTGAGTAACCTCTATTGTTGCTTCTCCAGAGGCAAGTACTAAAAGCGAATCATTAATTCTAAATTCAAGGTATCCTGGATCAAATACTACTGAATCATTTCCACTTATTCCATTTTTAATAAATATTACATAATTTTTAGATATTATACCATTTTTATGTCTTTCACGAAGCATATCAAGTGTATAACCAAAATCCGCTAAAGTAAGTTTCTTTGTTCCATCAAAGTAATCAGCTATAATATTTTCTGTAACATTTATCGAAGATATATGTGAATTATTATATAAAGTTCCCTCACAAAGTTCTATTTCAAAACTTTTAAAGTTTTCTTTAATAACATCTGCAGTTATACTTTCATCAATTAATTTACTTATTTCAAGATTAACATTAACATTAAATATGTCCTTAAATGCTTCTTCATCAGTTAATGTAATACTTTCCATATTTGTTTTAACTACATTTGCCTCAGTTGTAAATATTAATGTTCTATCTACAAAATTAACTCCTGCAGGTTTTTCTTCGTCTTTTAAATCATAATATGCATATAAATCTAATGTATATTTTGTAGAACTTTTTAGCATTGATAAATTAATACTTGCACATTTTGTTGTTTCACTTTCAGATGAAGAACAATCAGTATAAGTAAGAGGTATTGTAGCAACATCTCCACTACTCATATTTTTATATTCTACATAAATATTTTTAGTTTTATCAATTGTATTATCTGGATCATATATAGTAAACTCTCCAGTTACAGTTGATGCACTTACATAAATATTTTTAGCACTAATTGTTGGTGTCTGAAGGTTATTCATATTAAATAAAGGACTATTTTCAGTACGATAATCAATATTTTTTTCATTATCATTAATACTTATTATAGCACTTACATAATAATTTTTATTTTTTTCTAAAGGTTTTTCAAATTTTAATACTTCCTCAAGGGGTTTATCTTTAGTAATAGTTTTTACTAAATTATCACCTTCATCATAAATATTATATATTACTTTTTTAATTGAATTATTTGGATCTACTACATTTTCTAACTTAATACTTACTGTATAATCTTTTTTATTAACTGTTGTGGTAACACTAGGCATTATTTGAGCATCCTTAAATGGATTAATTTTTAATGTACTTGATGTTACACTTGCAGCATTACCATCAGGATAAGATATACTTCCATAAGTAATATCTTCGATTTTAGCAATATATTTTTTATTAGGGTTTAAATTATTAAATGTATGATTTATTTTTTGACCATTATTTTCAAATCTAACACTATCTACTAAATTACTTTTTTCATCATATAAATTAAGTGTTCCTGATGTAAATGTAGATGTTTTACTTACATTAATGTTATAAGATAAACTATTACTACTTTTATAATCAAGTTCAAGAAGTGCTCCAATTTCTGAAGTATTAAATGTTCTTTGGAATAATACATAATCGCTTACTACTCCAGTATTACCTTTATATGAAGCATAAATTGTTAATATATATTTGCTATTACTTTTAAGTCCATCATAAATATATTCATTTATTTTTCCATAAGTTTTATATTCTTTTAAATCTATTACATCACCAGTTTTAACATTTAATAGTTTTGCATATACTGATGAAGTTATTAAATTATTATCATCAATTACATCAAAATTAATATCTATTTTATGAGAGTTTACATTACTAGATAATAATCTTACATAAGGAGCTTTTTTATAATCAACAACTGTCTCAACTTGATATCTATCCTCTACTTTAATATTAGGTTTATTAGGTTTAACTGTAGTATTTCCAGTATTATCATCATCTTTTTTATCATCATATAAAATATCAATATTTTGATCACTATTAATTACTATTTCAGATAAGTTTAATTTAGTTTCATCTCCTACACTAATTATTCTTTTATCTAAATCAACTTTTACATTATCAGGTGTTAATATATAGCACTCTGATGCAATGGTTTCAATATTTAATGTTTCATTTGTTATTCTAACAAGTCCACCATCAATAAATTCAAATTCAAAATAATAGTTTTCATACATATTTTCAGAACTTGTTAATTTAAGTTTTAAGTTTTTACCCGCTACTATATATTTTGTATCACTTATTCTTCCAATAAAACTACTAAAAGTAATATCTTTATTTTTAGAACTAATTAAATATCTATCATCTTTATAATTAATTAAATATTTACTTTTAATATTGTAATAAGAAAGATATTTTTCATTTAAATCATCAAGTGGCATAAGTACACCATCATTTAAAAAACTTATTGATTTATCATTATAAAATGCAAATGAATAAATACTTGCAACGGTTTTCTTATCATCTTTTGAAGTAAATATTACATCATCACTATATCCTTTTTTATACTCTGTTCCCTTTATAAAATAGGCTTTTTCTGGAACATCACTATCGGTTATACTTACATAACCATCACTATAAAATACTGTTTTTTCTTTCAAAACAAATTTATAAAGTGAAAATACTAAAGCTGCAAAAGTTACTATACTTACTAAAATTATCGTTACAAGGCTTTTATTCTTCATACATCTTACCCTTTCTTATCATACATAATTATTTTATCAAAACTAGGTTACTTATTCAAGTAATTGATTATATTTTTTTATAAAAAAAACCGGCTTCACATAGCGAAGCACGATTTATTATCCAAGCATTATTTTATATGGATTACCCTCAGAACCATCTCCTGATATAACATATACATTAGATTTTAGATATAAGACCGGCCTAACTGCATAACCGTAATACGCATAGTAGTTGCTGAGCCCGCCAGAGTAGTTGACATTAACAGGGCGAGAAGAACTGTATGCAGTCATTGTCCATTCATATCCTTTTGTAAATAACCAATTATTGTTATAACCGCTATTCATTGCATAACCATAATCACTTGCATACATTAAACCAACTTTTAAAGTAGTACTTGTTTGACTAGTTTTTTCTTTATCATATTGAGTTTTACCTGTAGTTGTTGGTGAACTACCATCAAAACCAATATTCCAATACACACCATTATATATCATATTATAATAATCTCCACTTGTTGCAATACCATTTTGAGTATAATCACATTTTGATACTGGTTTTTGTGAACCACTATAATATGAATAACAGTATGCTGAACAAGTAGTATTACTTCTACTATTAATTTGGCCTAAAAAGCATTCATTAAGATTTTTTTGAATTGTACTTCCTACCCAAGTTGAACTAGATGTAGTATTTGCATTATAGACTAGACCTCCAATTGAATCATTTCTTATTATTTTAACAAGACCATTATTATTCCATGTTTTACAAGTATTATCAGTGTTTACTGCTGTACATACTGGAGTTTTACCAATTATTCTATAAAGTTCACCATTATACCAAATATAATTATTTGGATTATTACCTTTATATCTAACACCATAATCAGATTTATATAAAAGTCCATTTCCACTTACTTCTCCAGAAGTACTTGTTGTATTAACTACATTAGAAAGAAGTTTAGGATTACTTGTAAATGATACATTGCAAGAAACATTTCCAGTTATATTTTTAATATCTAATTTCCAATTATCTATATCCCATACTCCATCAGCATTATCACAAGTTATATCTATTTGATATAAACCTTTACTAGGAAATGTATTAGATACTTTACCATTTACAAGTAATGCAATTGTACTTTCGTTATAATTAAATGTTTTTTTAGGTTTATTACTAATTACTAATAAAGTACCTATCATTATAACAATCAATAATATACATATAACTATTCTTTTATTATTTTTCATTTAATAACCTCCATTTTTTTCAAAATCGGCTTCACAATGCGAAGCACGATTTATTATTTACATTCCTAATACATATGGACTTGCCATTTTTCCATCGCCAGATAATTTATTAACATTAGATTGAAGATACAAGACTGGCCTAACTGCAAAACCGAGAGACGCATTGAAGTTGCCGAGCCCGCCAATGTCGTTGACAATAACAGGATTAGAAAAACTGAAAGCTGTCATTGTCCATTCATAACTTTGTCCAAATAGCCAATTATTAACCATTTGACTATTAGCACTTGAATAACTCAAATCTCCCGTATAACCACCACTTATAGCATAGCCAAAATCGCTTGCATACATAAGTCCTATTGAAGTATTTTCTGAAGTTTGTTTTTTTACTTCATTTGCATATACTGTGCTTGATGAACTATAACTACCTGATATTCCAATATTGTAATAAACACTTTCTATCATATTACCATAACTATCATTTTCATTAATACCATTTTGTGAATAATTACATACACCTTGAAGAGATGAATGTGCATAACAGTATTTAGAGCAACCATCTTTTTTACCTAAATAACAAGAATTTAAAAGTTCTTGAATAGTGCTACCAATCCACACTATAGGATTTGATGAACTATAATTTGACTTATTATAGTCATAAGCTCCAATTGGATCTGCTTTTATAATTTTTATTCTATTTTCCCATTTAGTGCACTGTGCTTCGCCTTGTTTAAATTCTATGCCATTAATAGTGGTATCCTCTGTAATGGGAGAAACCTCTAAACAAACGGGTACATAACCTATTATTCTCCATAATTGATTGTTAAAGGATACATAGTTATTAGGATTATTACCTTGATATCTATATTGCTGTGTACCATTATCTGTTACTTTTGTTATTACTCCATCTCCTGAAGTACCTACGCCTGCTGTTATAACACTTGATAAAAGTGTTCCTGTAGTATTTGTAGTTTTTGTAAGAGTTGCACTAACACCATCATCAACTCCATTTTTAATAGATATCATTCTATTAATATTATTCCATTCTATATTCGAAGAAGTTATACCACTTAAATTAGATAATGAATAATTACTATTAGGATTATTATATGGTAAATCTGTTACATTTATATTTATTTGATTAATAGCCTCTGTTTGATAACATGTTACATTAGCTACTTTAAATGTACCTTTATAAGTTTTATTTATTAAATTTGATTGATCAAATGCTAAATTATAAAATCTTGAATTAATAGTCCACGTATGTATTGAAGGATTACCCTTTTTAGAATTAGATATTTTAGCATTTTTTACAACAGTCATATTTGCAGAAGGAAAATCATCTTCACTCATAAATTCATTATTACCTACTTCAGGTCCTAATACTTGTAATGTAAATTCTTTAAAAGTACCTGTTGTTTTAGTGGTATATTTATCTGATGAACTATCATAATTAAATATAATATCATAAGTACATGTTACTCCAGTTTTAGTGGTATTTGCATCTAAACTTACATTTAATGTACTTGTATTACTTGCTATATAAGTAGTACTAGTTTCCTCAGTCATATTATAGGGATCCACTGTTATAGAAAAATTTGTTGTATTAGTATCAAGTACTGCATTATCTATTTTATTTGCAGTTATATTTACATTCATAACATTATTTAAATCAATATTAAATATACCTAAATATCCAAAAGATATTGCTATAGCAAGTATTAAAGTAACTGCTATTGATATTATAATAATCTTCTTTTTATTTTCTATCTTTTTCATATAATTACTTTCCTATCTTTACTAATTTATCATACCATAATAAAACTACTTTTCCAAGTAGTTAAGTTATAAAAATTTAAATTTTAGTAGTTAAATGAATAAATAATTAAAATAAAAATATATTTTATTGTTTTAAATACTTTAATATTTTTTCTTAATTTTATCTATATCAGTAAAAAATAAATTAGTTCCCCTTTGTTTTAAACTTATCATATTCTTAAATAAACTTTTTATTTTGAACTTATTTGTATAAACCATAAAATGTCTTTATCTTTAATAGTAAAATAAGTTGGCCTTTTCTTACCTCTTTCGTGATTTTTCATTAAAGTATCATCATCTACAATATCAAAGTACTCATCTTTTATATGATATAAATAACCCGTTTTAATTTTCAAGTGTATCATCTCCACTCATAAAAGAAAACCCCATCTTGCGATGAAGTTATCTAATATTTTCAACCGAGATCATTTATAACTCGCACCACTCGGAAGCGACTAACATTTCACAATTGGAATCATTTATAAGCCGCACCATCCATAAGCGGCTAAACATTTTCACACTTACCAGTGCAATATAAATATACTATATTTATGTGAAAATATCAACTAATAACAAGTTTTATTATAGTGTATATTATAGTATATTTATTATACATATATTGTGAACAGCTCTGTACTCTTGTGAACAGCTCTGTACTCTTGTGAACAGCTCTGTACTCTTGTGAACAGCTCTGTACTCTTGTGAACAGCTCTGTACTCTTGTGAACAGCTCTG
>ERZ827423.392-NODE-392-length-57794-cov-6.314501_pt1 | contig 57794 bp, 39 predicted proteins | sample MGYA00519775_ERZ827423 | MGnify/ENA primary metagenome ERZ827423 (study PRJEB31778, sample SAMEA3449296) | human gut metagenome | biome: human gut; feature: human-associated habitat; material: faeces | place: United Kingdom | collected 2010/2012 ... | reverse complement strand
TAATGCTTGCGTCAGTAGGACGCGGAACTTTTGTGTTAGCCATTTTATCTTGTTTCTTTAATATTTAAATCGTTGAGAATAAGACATTTATATGTTTTGGCAATATGTATTGAAGCACATTGTCGATAAAAGAAAAATTCCCTGCTTTCCGATTTGCCGCATATTGCAACACAAAACATGGCCTTTTACGATGCAAAACACGGCCTTTTGTGCTATAATACATGGCTTTCTTAAACGACAACATTGCTAATGTGTGTTTTTAATGATGATTCCGTTATGCAGTCTTACAATGGTTTATCCTCTACAAAAGCCTTCACCCCATCATACTCCTTGCATAAAATACTTTGAATTTGACAATAAAACGTATCGGATAAAGCAAGGAATTAATAAAAGCCATATACTTGTTCATTGTATATCAGAAATTTTCAAGATACATCTTTGCAGCCACGTCCCAACTGAATTCTTCTACAATGAACTTACGACCGGCTTCTTGCATCTCTTTGTAATAAGTCTTATCTGCCAGAATCCTGTTCAAGTCTCCCTCAAAAGACGACTTTATTCTTATTATCCCTTTTCCTTCGTTTTTTCCCCAAAAAACCAAACTCCGCATTATGCCATCGCAGATAAATATGGGTTTCCTTGCAGACAATGCTTCCGCTATGACGAGTGCGAATGCTTCGGATTTGGAATTCATTATGGCAACATCTGCCAATGCATAAAGGTTGTTGAGTTGTTTGCCTGGCGATACTTCCCCCATATAAAGAACCCTGTCGCTAACTCCTTCTTTTTTCGCAAGTTCTTGAATGGCTTGTTCGTATTCAGGCTCAATAACTCCGCCAGCATAAATCATTGCAAGGTCGGTGCGTTTTTTCATTACCGGCAGCAACAGTCTCAACGTTCCGAGTTGGTTCTTCCTGTCACAAACCGACCCCACTTGTATTACCACTTTCTTGTCATTCAATCCATATTTATCCTTCAGCTTTTCAACATCAACCTTGTCAGCGCTTTCATCATTATAAACGTCTACATTCACGCCGTTTATCACCTTGACAATGTTCTCCTGTTTTACTCCGTAATGTTGCCTCAACATATCTGAAACGATGTTGTTCAATACAAACACTTTATCGCTATGCTGGCAGCAATAAACCTCTTGAAAATACCGTTTCTTTATCGTTTCTTTAATCGCATCCCATTTGCCGAACCAAATATAACTATGCACGGTATAACCGATTGTTACCTTTTTTTTCAATGATTCAGGTGTAAGTTTCAGGAAAAAGAAGAGGTTGTATTGGTTATGGAAATGTAGTATTATTTTTTCTCCTGAGTATTTCCTGATTAATGAATGCAATTTATACGTTAAAGAAATGGAATACAAGACACGTTTCATCTTATGTACAATGCCTAACTTTACATCCGTTAAGCTGAATGCTTGTGGCATGTATACTTCAATTATTGGCAGGTTGCTTGATAAGCGATTCTTATCTTTAATATCAACGATTGTGACATCCTGCTTCATTTTGAGAAATGATTTTGTAAGCTCCTCAACGACAATCTCGGTTGCTGCACCCATCCTTGCAGGTATAGAAGTGTAGCCTGTACCTATTTCAAAAATTTTCATAATAAAAATCAATACGCTATAATTGTTGCAATAGAATATTAATTGAATGTTCTTTATTATAATTGATTATATCGGTTTTGCTATAATAATTTTTATTCAAGTCAAAATCATTTATACAATTGGCTAATGATTCTGGTGTATTGGGATGATAGCATTCACCGAATGAAGGATATTTTAATTTGTATTCCCAAAAAGATTTCACGCTTGACATTATGACTGGCTTTTGGAAATGAATGACTGTTTCTAATACGCCGCTTTGATATATTTCACGATACGGCATTACAACAATGTCACAATTAGAAAATAAAAAGTTCAGTTCTTCATCCTCTATGTATCGACTTATAAAATGCAAACGTTCATTTTGTGTATAATTTAATAATATATCAGATTTGTCAACTCCCGCAATTATTACATTTATGTTCTTATTCAATGATGGGAAAGCTTCTAATAGGATGTCAACACCCTTTGTTTTACTTACTTGTCCAAAAAACAATACATTAACTAATCGAGAAGCAAAAACAGATTTAACAGCCAATGGTATATTATTGCTATTATAATCAGTTGCATAAGTATATTCAAAATGTGGTATTAGAATTATTTTATGAGACCGATACGCTATAATTTTTTCTAAGTCATTTTTTACTAATATTGAATGGCAAATATACCGTTTGATTTTTTTATACAAGATTTTTTTCACAAGACGTAATCTATCTGATTTATTAAGTACGTTTAATTCAAATAAATCATGTATCAACAAATAAGATTTTGAATTAAAAATCAATGGAATAAAAAATAATATATCAATTATACGGAAACCAAATGATTGATAGATGTAGTACTGCTCTTTGTTTTTCATTTCATATATAAGTAAACGAAAAAAATCATAGAGCAAATAATTGATCCTCTTTAATATACATCCACGATAATAATTATGCAATAATAAAGTTACATTTTTATCATTATAGTTTGAAATAACATTAACCTTAACTCCCTCTTTTTTACATAATGTCACAAACGCTTCATTATATTTGTGCATACCGGTTTCGACACCTATAGTATCAATCAAGTTTATTGTCTTCATCTAACGCCTTATTATATAGAGTTATATAATTCATGCATGTTTTATTCCACAACAAATTATTAACTACATAATCATGAACGGTGCTTTTTATTTTACAATAAAGCTCCATATTCTCAAAAATATTTTTCATCTTAGAAGCCCAGTCATCACTGTTAAGTGAGCCGATAAGATAACCCGTTTCATTATCTTTTATCAAAGATTTTGCACCTCCAGTCATAGTAGATAAAACAGGAACATTGTAATACATTGATTCCAATATTACCATTCCATAGATTTCATAATCAGATGCAAGTAAGAACAAATCGGCAACGCTATATATAGAAGGTAAATTTTCTTGCGGCTGTTTTGGAATAAAATAAACCCTGTCTTCAATATGCAAACTTTTCACTAAATCCATAATTGATCTTTTTTCATTACCATTGCCAACAATTAGCAATACAAAAGTATTTGGCAACTTGCTTAAAGCTTTAATCAGTACATCCACATGGCGTCGCCCTTCTATTACTCCTATATATAGCAAAACTTTACTATAGGCTTTAATCCCATATCGTGCTTTTATATCCACGTTATTTTCTTTCATAAAAAAACGAGACTCATCCAAACCTACAGGTGTTGGCAAATAATTACGGTTATAAAACTTTTTTAAAAATGATGTTGCTGCTCGTGTCTTACAACCAACACCTGCAATATGTTTTAATATATATGTTCCAAATACTTTGTCAAAAAGGAACTCAAACTGCCTAAAAATGTTTTTTCTAGTTAATTCATACGGTCCTTGGATTAGTACACATTTTATATTTCTTGACTGTGACCACTTAAAAGCAGAATAAGACATAAACATTCCTATCTCATGTATTTGTAACAAATCTGGATGTAACAAATCTAATGTTTGCCATAAATTTCTATATACCCCTATTTGTTGGTTAAACTTGTAGCATCTTAAATAATATATATCAACATTATTGCAAACATTTTCGATACGTTCTTTCTTACCAGCAAATATTAATGAAACCTTATAGCCATGATTAGACAATGCTTTTGCCAAGCCGATTTCTTGTCGATTATATGTTCTGTTGTCTAAATAAGACAAAGCAGTTTGAACTATAACAATATGCATAAATATAAAATCTAGTTGAGTTATAATATTGAAAATTTCATTTTCAAATAAAGAATTTGGAATGATTTATTTCAGCTACTATTTTATGCCTACAAAAAAATCCACATCAAATATATGTCTTGCCCATTTTGATATATAAGAAATTTGTTGGTCATTTTTATCGCACTCTATATTTGATATGCTCAAAGCACTTTTTTGAGAAGAGAAGATCGTAATAAAGCCAAATTTTTCTTTAGTATGTACAATTTTGGTTCCAACTATCCGACACATAAAATTTAACCATAAATCATCACCGTTTATACAAGTTTGTTTTATTGTATCAACGCTGAAAATTGCCTCATTATAACTTTTAGGGGGATAGAGAACACCGCCAATACCCGTCGGTAAAATATTATCTTGTGGGGTCATATAATTTTCTACTTGTCCCCATTCCTTATATGGAAAATCCTTTCTTATGACTGCGCCCCTATTACAAATGACACAATCTGTAAATCTTTTATGGGCAGTAAATAATGTATATATAAGATTGGATGGATAGAGTACGTCATCATCGACGGTTATGACAACATTGTTAGGAAATTCTTTAAAGGCGTAAAAATATTTTTTATGAGATTTCAGGTCGTCATCAACAAAGCGTATTATCAGTCCGTTTGAGCATAAACGTTTAAGATTGTTGGGCAAGGATTCCACTCCGTCAGGAAATTGTTCACGTGACAACCAAAGTATAATTGCTAAATCATTAACCTCCTTTTGATTTAATAACGTTTTAACAACCAGCCAAACGCTCTTTATCCGTGCAGGATATGAAGTTAAGGAAACAATTAATGTGTCATCATTTATTGACCTCTTAATATTCCTCGTTCTCATGAAATAACGTGCATATATATTTGCACTTAAACGTAATATATACCTAATAGACCTAAGAAATATGCCTTTTACAGGTATTTTAGCATACAATTTATCAATTAAATTTATCATAAAGTAATATTACATTTGACACCATTTTGTCTTACAATTCTGGCAGGATTTCCAACAACACTGCAATTATCCGGAACGGACTTCATTATAATTGTGTCTGTACCAATTATAACATTGTTGCCTATGGAAACTTTTCCAAAAACTTTTGCATTAGGAGCAAAATGTACATTATCGCCTATAGTCGGAACATTATTAGGCTTATAAATGTTGTCTTGCCCGATAATTACGCCATTTGATAAACAACAATATCTACCTATTCGCGCCCTCGAATTAACAACTATGCCTCCTGTCGTATGGTTGATTTTTAGCCCATAACCAACCGTAAATAATGGTATTTCAATTTTTGTCTTATATGAAAGTCGATGGACTCTATATTTTAGAAATGGGCTTAAAACTTTATATAATCCTCTTTTACACCTAACAAATTCATATAGACGAAGTGAAAACAAATATTTATAACAGTAATTTGGATAAAGTAAATTGAACAGAAATGATTTTGAACTGCAATTTAATTTATATTCAATTTTTATAGTTGATATAAAATCTCTGAATTTTATGTCAGTTCTATCTTTTTCGGGGGGGGGGTAAAATTTCCATCTTTAATTTGTATTTTCAATATATTGCTGTCTAATATTTGGGAACAACAATAATCATAAAATTTAAAGTCTTCTCAATTTTATATAATTAAACAAACTTGGGCATATATTTTTTATTAAAATAGAAATGGCCTTATGGAATTTGTTCTTAACGTACATATATGCATAATAACACTTAAAAGAAAATTTACCATACGCACCAACAATAAGCGCATTCTCTTTTATGGCAAGCAATGCATTCCTTTTTGACAGTCCATTTTCAACTTCATATTTTGAAATTGCAAAATTCTTGTACAAAAATTTATGTCCTTGGTTGTAAAGCCTGAACATCATGCCAAAATCTGCACAAATCTTATATTTTATATTGAACGGCATAGATTTGGCAATGTCTGTTTTAACAAAAACAGATTGATGAGAGAACCCTTTATTAGGTATAATTGAATTATCTTTCCAAAATGGCTTCGTAACAGGCGAATATTTTTCACCTAATGAAATGCAGACTATACAGTCCCCAAATATTACATCATAATCATTCAACAAGTCTTTGTCTATTTTTGATAATTCAAATAGAACTTGGCTTGATGCAAAGGTGTCGCCCGCATTCATGAAGTTTATCCATTGTCCATTAGCTCGCATGATGCCCTTATTCATGGCATCATATACTCCATTATCAGGTTCGCTAATCAAAACAGATATGTTATTCTTGTACTTATTTATGACACCCAAAGTGCCGTCTGAACTTCCTCCATCAACTATTATATACTCAAAATTAGTATATGTTTGATTTATTACAGATAAAATCGTCTTTTCTATTACAGCTTTCGCATTATAGCAAACCGTTACAATAGAAAAAAAAGGCCTTCCCATATTTTATTAAATTAGATTTTATGACAATCACTTATTATCAGTTTCAATTTCTTGATATATTTTAAATAAAGAGTTTGCTATTGTTTGTGGATTATGCCTTATTAACGCTCTTTCCCTTGCGTTTTTACCAAAAAGCCTTGCACTTTCTTCATTTATATATAAATCAATTATACTGCCTGCCATAATATAAGGGTCTCCGTCTTGCACCAAAATACCTTCTTTCCCATTTTCTAAAATACTTGCAGTGCCTCCTGCATAAGTCGCAACTATTGGAAGTCCTAAAATCATTGCTTCACAAACGCTATTTGGGCTGTTCTCGATGTGGCTTACGTGGCAATATACATCGGTGTCTAATAATACACGAACAACGTCGTCTGCATCTTTCCTGCCCAATAACTTAACGTTTATATCCTGATAGTTCAGCTTAACATACTTTTGCGCAATCCTAAAAGTCCTATCATTAGGATTTACACCAATAACCCTCCATTCAAAATCTATGTCAGTGTATTTTTTTAATGCATTTGCTGCCTTTAAAAGAGTTTCAAGACCTTTATAAATTCCAGAACTAACAGTACTCGCAATTACGAATTTTCCATTTGTACGCTTTTTATCCCATTTATATGAATAAAATGGACTTCTCAAAATTTCTTCACATTGATAGTAAGTCCTGCTTTTATTGAACAACAATGTAATGTCCCTATCCCAAAACGTTCTACCTAAGATATATTTGGCTTTGACAAGATATGAGATTTCTCTATTAGCATTATGTTCCCAATTATTAATGTTAAATTGCTCTGTGGTAAATGTTAGGTGGTCTCTTAAACTATTATTCTTTTTCAAATAATTTTCGGGTATGCCTGAATACCTTTTCTCTAAATATGAAGAAATGAGTCCTTGAATAGAAAATACTATAGGGATTTTTGTGTTTGTTAAACTAAGTAATCCGTAAGACTTTTCTGTACCATGAATATGTATTAAGTCTGGTTTTACTTTTTCCACAACATCCATCAATAATATTTTATCTTTTTCATCACTTTTATTCAAGTTAGACAATCGTGACAAGATTCTTAATAAATGGTTATTCTTGTGTCCATTTCTGTATATAGGGAAATAATGTACCCCCTCATATACAAAATCAGATTCAGCAATATCTGAAAAATAAGCAACACTTAATTCTATATTATCAATTTTTTTAATGGCCGCTTCTAATGAAATAAGCCACCCTCCCATTATAGGTTTATTTGAATTACGCCTAATACTGCCACATGGAGAATTTGAAAACCACAAAATTTTCATATTAAATGCTTTTTATTACTTTACAGGGTATTCCAACAGCAATTGAGTTTTCTGGTATATCATGAGTAACAATACTATTTATACCGATAACACTATTTTTACCGATAGTGACCCCTTTCTTCACCACAACACCATACCCCAAGAACACATTATCACAAATTATTATAGGTTTTGGTTTAGAAGTTCTGGAGTCTTCATAATGTTCATCTCCATCCATTATTACGGTATTTGCTCCACAACGTACATTATTACCAATTTTTATTGATAATGAACATCTTATTGTTGTACCGCTAAAGCCACAACCATCTCCTATTTCAAGTGTACATCCATTTGAATCATAAGGAGTTGCAGTTATCATACATCTATGATTAAGCCCCATCCTATTAGATGTTTCTAAAGACCTAAATTGATTATGTTTCCCAATCTTTATTTTTCCACCATTGTCTATTTCGATATATGATTTTCCATAAAAAATATTATTATGACCAATAATAACGCCTTTTATTCGACATATAATATTTTTCATATAAAATGATACTATGGCACAAGAACATTTTATAATGTTCCTATGAATACAATTATAGACTCTATTACTAAATTTTGATTTCACTATATATCTCTTTATTTATTAATAATCGTATTCTACGCATAAATGCAAAAAATATAACTATGAAACTTTGCAATCTCTTTGATTATCTGTATGTGCCATTTCGAACGGTCAAACGTTTCCTTTTGAATTACAAGATGAATTGTTTCAACTATAGAAATGACACGTTTTGTAAACTATTGAATACCAAGTGATTAAACAGACTACAGTCGTTGACGTAAAATGTTTATTTTATATTGGCTGTCAAATATCATTGGAGCGTATGAGCTGTTTGCGGATATTAATGTTTTTATTTTGCAAACAGCAGCTAACAGCGAACCAAAATATAATACTACGAACAGAAAAATCACAGACTGGATTTGTAGTATATAAGTCTATTAAATAAGTTAATAAAATAGTACCAAGATATTTATAATCGTCATTTCCATATTTAAATGCTGCCTTTACAGATTTTATCAGTAAAACAAGTACAATAACAACATAAACTATGCCTCCCTTCATTATCATATTTAAATAACCTGTTTCAATACTTGTCCTTCTATCATTTATTTCCCCTGTATCCCTATCTATAACAGTTTGGGCATAAGTTCCACTCATTCCACGTCCAAATATCCAGTCTAATGAAGAGGAATTCATAAAATCATGGAAGAAGAACTCTTCTACACCTGAGCGAGTATCTTCATTTAAACGGGATGCCATATTATTAAAAGTCCCTTTCGCAAGGCTATCAAAATTAAGTAATAAAGCCTGGAACAGCAATAAAGTTCCTAATACTATAACAGCAGACTTCATCACGTTTTTCTTTAATGAATGCCTCAAATAGAAGACATAAGCAATAGAAGCATACAATAGCAAAGAGAACGAGACATTTCTACGGGCATTCAACAACATTAATATAAGATAAATGATATATACCGTAAATATAATCATTCGTTCTTTCTTTTTGAAATACTTTATATACCCCAATAAAAAAGCTGAAAAGAACGGTAATAACTGTCCTATACCTTCTGACATATAAGCTTTTGGCCCAGTCTGTATTAAATCAGCATTATATATTATCCATATTGGAAAAACGAATAATGAAGCCTTATAAAACAAATGTAGTATATCCGAACAATACTTACTATTTGGCAAAGGCAGTATTATGAATGGCAATAAATAAACTGATGCGACTTTTACTATCAACAGACCATTTTCATTTAACGAGGATTTAAAATCTCCTCTCAATATAATTTCTAAACTTACGAATAAAAATACACAGCTTATTGTCCGAACTGATTTGTCATATCCCAGCAACGAACCTTTGCGATAAAGTCTATAACTATACAATATTGAAAGGAACAAGCATGAAATCTGAATTATGCGGAATAGCGTAGAATAATTCAAATAATCATCTACGAACTGGAAAATTATAATATTTAATATTAATAATTTGTAATTTTTTTTTACTGCTTTCCTTTCTTGGACATCATTGTAACAAGTCGCCATAATATACAACGCTTACTGTAAATTGGATTTATTTGTCACACAATAGAATTCCCTAATACACTTAATCATAGATAGGTGGGTAATACATTAGTATGGAACGCTTACGAAACTTTTATTTAGACGTAAGCATCTTTTTGCATTGAATTGGCGCCAATATTAAGCCGTTAAAATTTGAGATAATAGCTGCCAAAATGACAGAAACTGTACCTATATGTAAAACTTTTGCAAATAAGAAAAAAGAGCCAATAAAGATTATTGGTGAAATTAAGCTGGCATATGTTTGTATTTTCAATTTGCCAGACCCGTTAATAATTGAAACAAATAAATTTCCAAACATCATAGATAGAGTGTAAAATAAAACTATTAATGATAATTCAATTGGTATTACGACCACATCGCCTATCCAAAAATCGTAAACAAAATTTGAAATTGCCAACATCGCTATACCACAAAACAGAAAGAACAAGAAAACTTTCATGTATTTTTTTTGAATATTTTTTATCCATATCCAATCACCTTTCGTAATAGCATCCGTTACTGCAGCCCAAATAGGTGTTGTCAAGATGCCCCAAACCATCATAAGTATGTTGAAATATTTAAAGGCTATATTGTATTCAGTTACCTCTGTAGCGCCAAAATATCTCATAATCAGAAAATTTATCATTTGATATTGTATTATTGCCGCAATCTGAATGACAAAAAACTGTACTCCAAGCTTCATCAAGTCTGGAAGAAGTGAAAACCTCACCGATGAAATACTTGGAGCAATGTCTTTATATCTTCCAGAGAACAAAGTTAGATTAAACATTATGACGACAGCTAAAGGAACTAAACAAAGAGCAAGACATAAAATTAAAAGGCTACCCTTAATTGTTAACGTCAACACATAAATAACAATCAAAGAGCATAATTGCTGTAAAAATGTTCGCAGTGAAGCATCTGCCGGCCGTTGTTCAGCCAATATAACAACATTAATTGTAGAGAAAATGAAATTAAGGCAGAAATAAGCTATTATTACATAAACAGAAAATAATAAATTCTCTTCGTATTCTTCTGACATATTTAATAAAGATGTCCAATCTACATAAGAAGCAACGAGCAAAAGTATTACCATTAATGGAATAAAAATCAAGCACAAAAGTGCATAAGTCGTACTGACATATTGTTTTCCTAAGGTATAATCTTCCTTTGCCAAAGCCTCTGTTAGCTTATTTTTCAATCCATTATTAATTCCAATGTCAAAGAAACTAATCCATGCAACCATAGAACTTAATGTAAGCCAAATGCCGTAATTTGCACTATCTACATAATTAATAGTTAAAGGAACAAGAAGCAATCCAATAAGAATATTGCCGCCTTTATATAAGAGCATTAGCAAAATATTTTTCTTTGCTTTTACTGAACGCTCATCTCCTTTATTATAAGAAGTAAATATTTTTCTTATATCAAAAGACATAAAATTTATCTTATAGTAAAATCCAATTCTGAAATATCATTTTCAAGTGAAATGTCTAAAATAAGATTAAGATTCAGTTAATATTTATAATTTATTAGCACTTATGTCATCATAGAACATAAGATTTCGCAAATATTATTTTTTTGTGTATATTGAACTGCCATAAAATTTGTGACAATAGCCCATGTATATATCAAATGATTTTATGTCCTATAAAGTTGATTATAATTCCGATATGGTGAGCATAAATCATAATATATAATAAAGCATTTTATCATATTTACTTTTTGGGTCACTATCAGTCTCTCCTGAAAATATCCCTCGTATAAACTTTGTCTTTCACGTCATCTAAGCAAGAATCGTATCTGTTGGCTATGATGGCGTGGCTTTGTTGCTTGAATGTGTCAAGATTATTCACCACCTTGCTGCCAAAAAATGTGCTGCCGTTTTCAAGTGTCGGTTCGTAGATTATCACTTCAGCACCTTTTGCCTTGATACGTTTCATTACGCCTTGGATTGATGATTGGCGGAAGTTATCCGAGTTTGATTTCATTGTAAGACGGTAAACGCCGATGACACACTTCTTTTCTTCCGACGGATTAAAGTCGCCACGGTTGTAATAATCATAGTAACCTGCTTTGTGAAGAACACGGTCGGCTATGAAATCCTTACGGGTACGGTTACTTTCTACGATTGCCTGGATTAAGTTTTCAGGAACGTCGGCGTAGTTGGCAAGAAGCTGTTTGGTATCTTTAGGCAAGCAGTAACCACCATAACCGAAGCTCGGGTTGTTGTAATGTGTTCCGATACGGGGGTCGAGACATACACCATTGATTATTGCTTGTGTATCAAGTCCTTTCATTTCAGCGTATGTGTCAAGCTCGTTAAAGTAGGAAACACGGAGGGCAAGGTAGGTGTTGGCAAAGAGTTTTACTGCTTCTGCCTCCGTTGTACCCATAAATAAAGTATCAATGTTTTCCTTTATTGCCCCTTCCTGTAACAAAGCGGCAAATTCATGGGCAGCCTTATCCAACCTTTCATCGCCTTCTGGTCGACCAACTATTATTCTACTTGGGTAAAGGTTGTCATACAGAGCCTTACTTTCACGTAGGAATTCGGGTGAGAAAATGATATTGTCGGTATCCATCTTCTTCCTTATCATTTCAGTATAGCCGACAGGAATAGTGCTTTTGATAACCATTATAGCATTCGGATTAACACTCTTGACCAACTCTATAACCTCCTCAACATGGCTCGTGTCAAAATAGTTCTTTACCGGGTCGTAATTGGTCGGGGCTGCTATGACAACGAAATCTGCGTCAGAATATGCTTTTGCTCCATCTGTTGTTGCTGTCAGGTTCAGGTCCTTTTCTGCTAAGTATTTCTCGATATAGTCATCCTGTATCGGTGACTTTCGTTGGTTTATCAAGTCTACTTTCTCGGAAATAACATCCACGGCCGTTACTTTATGATTTTGGCTGAGAAGAGTGGCAATACTAAGTCCAACGTAACCAGTTCCAGCTACTGCAATTTTTGTGTTTTTGTTCATATTGTTTGTGTTATTTTATCGTTTTTATTATGATTTATCAGCAACGAATTCAAAATTTCCACATCATCACTTTCTTTATCACCTTTTATTATATATGCAGCCACACAGTCCTCAAATACCTTCTCCAGACAGCAAGATGGGTCGTGGTGTTTATTTCCCTACAAATGTCGGTGCAGGTCTTTATCAATTCGTCTTTCGCATCCTCGATATTTGATGTTGCGGTTATAGCCATCACATTTAGTCTATCCTCACCAACATTGAGATTTTTTACAGCTTTTACCTTTGATTCTTCGTTGGTAATGACATTATATAATGTGGGAGAATAATTGCGGAACGACTCTATTAGCTTATCTTTATTTCCCTTACAGTCGGGCGTCTTTGTCCCTTTCACTAACTTCTCGTTTGCCTTTCCGCCTGTCATAAAGTATTCTCCCAAGAAATAATCCCAGTTCGCAAAGATTGTGACGGAATTTTTACTTACATCCTCAATAACACCTATATGGGCATAATAAGTCGTAGTAATCGTTTTCTCTTCCTCCTTGCTCGGATAATATACGTCTTCTGTTATATCAACCCTTCTTATTGTCTCAGTGAAGTCTGCATGCTGTAACCGTGCTTCTTCATGTCCTTCTTCAAGTTCAACGCCGGAGGTAGGAGTAAGGAATGGCCTGATTACGAGTCTTTTCCAGTTTGACTTTACATATCCTGGATTGTCTTTCTCGTAACGGATAAGGTTCAATAAAAGTTCTGCATTATTCGTATCAAGTTGGGATATCCTTTGACTTATCTTCTCGTAACCCTTATTGTACAGGCTCTTGCAGAAATCGACCAGCGAGGGCTTAAACGTTAAATCCTCGACAAATTCATACAGCAAGGAAAGTGTCTTGTCCCCATTACCGCAACCTTGTATCATTCCGATAAGCAGGTCAACAGCCCTTTCCTTTATTGTTCCTATTGTCTGCTTGTCGCCTTCCGCATTATGGATTCTTACTACGCGGAAATTCCATATGTTGGGTATTGAAACAGTCATGCCGCTGTTCTTGCCAAGCCCTCGAATATGGAAAACCAACCTCTTGTCTCGCCTGAACTTCGTTATGTATCCTTCTGTTCCTGCCAACGGGCCGTCAATAACTTTTACAATGTCGTTTGGCTCATTTGTTTTCGGATTGAAGGCATAATCAGAGTAAGGCCGTTCGAGTATAATCATCCGGTCGGAATAGTTCTCGTTGAAGTCCTTGAACATCCGCATTTCTTTTTCGGGAATGGTCAATACCGACGACTTTTGTGTTTTTGTCTTCTTGCTGTAATCGTAGAGCATGACACCCTTCGGAAAACGCTGTTCAAGGAAGTCGGTAACGGCCTGCCGGGTGGCGAGCACAAATACAACCCCGGTAAACAACCTCCTTGGCAACTCATTGTTCATGTTCGCGGCAACCAGTGAAGGGCAGTAAACCTCAAGGATATTCTTCGATACCTGCCGGTGTTTAGCGAGCAAGTCCGTCAGTATCTTTTCCTGTCGTGGTTGTGTGCGGATAAGGAACCAATGGTAGTCCACACTGTTGAGTTTGTCCGTGCTCATTATAAAATAGGAATACAGTTTTTATTCCCTTTCAAAAAAGTGCGTTCTTCAAATTCCCTTCATGGCAATCGCATGAAAGTTACAAAATACCTTTTCAAGATAAGAATATGCGTCTTGCAACAAGTATTCATTGCATCCGCTTGCATTATCTTCAGGCTTAACGGCGGCATTCCGGACGAACCTCAGCGGCAATGACTGACCGTTGTTATGTGGCGTGACGAACAAAGCGTTGCAGGCTTCATTTTATTCATTTCCATACCACAAAATTCCTTGTTGTTCCTTAATTTAGTTCTTGTCCCAATGGAGGAATAATTACCGTTTCACAAGTATAAGACCTCCGTTCGGTGCAAAGATACGAAAAACAGCGGATTTATGGTTCTTTTGGAAGATTTTTTTGATGAAATTTTATCTTTCTTGTTTGACTAAGACGCCGAATGTTTGACTAAAAACGAACTTGTCATTGACTAATTTACTGATATAAAATACTTTACAAGACATCGCCGCTTCATACTTGTAAAACGGCCACTTTTGTCAATTCTATTTTCTTCCCTTTACACTTTTATATCTTGTCGGTAACTTTCAAGCCGGCTCCCATGCGCTGCCTGTCAACATTTTGATTGTAATAAAATACTGCCGTAATCCAAACCGTATGGAATGCATTTACCCAATGCTATCAGTTTACGGTTTCTATCATCACTTCGTCTTTTCAAATAAATATTCAGCATATTTGTCAAGAAGGCAACGTTAATTTCAGATATGTTCAGATATTCCCTGCCGATGAAAGACATGACCGATCTTATTACGGTTTCATAAGTATCAGTTTCCTTCAACAGTACCTAAATATCCATTCACAAGAGATAGCGATGAAGCCAGTATCGAAATTCCCGTCAAAAAGCCGTGTCTTTCCACTCCGTCAAGGGTTAAAACAAGACAAAAGGAAAAGTGCCAACTACCTGGACTCCAAGTAATTAGCACTCCGTTTGTAAGGCGCTTCAAGATGGGCTTGAACCAACGACCCCCTGATTAACAGTCAGGTGCTCTAACCAACTGAGCTATTGAAGCAGTATTGCATTATCTCTCAAATGCGTTGCAAAGGTAATGCGTTTTTCTGAAACCACCAAACTTTTTGGCTAAAAAATTGAATTTTCGAATAAAATTCGATAAAATTCAGGCAAAAGACGGTGTTTTACGCCAATAAAGGTATATCTTTGCAAATAGAAACGTTTATTTACGGCCACAAGGGTGACATGCTCCGGATCGGGGACGAAAGCCTTGCCGGAACATACCAGGACTGCATCATACATGGCAGCCTTGACTTATGCCCGCCAACTGTACAACAGGAATTAAATATGAAAATAAGGATTTTGCAGCTCATTGCGCTGCTTATGCTGTCTTTCACGGCCTCGACGGCGCAGGAAGACAAGGACCACAACTTCAACGTTGCCAAGAACATGCAGGTGTTCAACGAGATTTACAGCTATCTGGACTTGATGTACGTTGACACGCTTGACGCCGACGAAGTGGTCGGTACGGCAATCAATTCAATGCTGAAATCGCTCGACCCATATACCGTTTATTACCCCGAAGACAAAGTCAAGGACCTAAAGACCATGCTCACGGGGCGTTATGGCGGTATAGGCTCTATCATACGGTACAACCAGAAGATGGGTAACACCGTGATCGACGAGCCTATGCAGGGCAGTCCGGCCGCCGAGGCAGGCCTGAAAAAGGGCGACATCATCCTGTGCATTGACGATTCTACGATGGCAGGAAAGTATCCGGCTTATGTCAGTTCGCACCTTAAAGGCGTGCCAGGCACCACGTTCGTTCTGAAAATCAAGCGCCCGTCAACGGGCAAGGAGATGCAGTTCAGGATCACTCGCCGCGCCATCGAGACGCCGACCATACCCTACTACGGACTGCGCAATGACAGTATCGGCTACCTTAACCTTACCAGCTTCACCGAGGATTGCGCCAAGGACGTGCGCCGGGCGCTGGTCGAGATGAAACACAAGGGAATGAAGGGCTTTGTGCTCGACCTGCGCGGCAACGGCGGCGGGTCTGTGCCCGAGGCTGTAGAGATAGTCAACATGTTCGTGCCCAAGGGCATTACGCTGGTGAAGACGCGCGGAAAACTGAAGCGTGCGAACACCGACTACGTAACCACCGTTGACCCGCTTGACTCTATAATGCCCGTCGTCGTGCTTGTAAACGGCGAGAGCGCCAGCGCCAGCGAGATAACCAGCGGCAGCCTGCAAGACCTCGACCGCGCCGTAATCCTAGGCACACGCACCTACGGCAAGGGCCTCGTCCAGCTTCCCGTAGACCTTTCGTACAACGGACAGATGAAACTTACCACCGGAAAATACTACATCCCGAGCGGGCGATGCATACAGGCCATCAACTACCGCCACGCCCGCGGAGGCTACACCGAGCACATTCCGGACAGCCTTACTAAGGTGTTCTACACGGCAGGAGGGCGTGAAGTACGCGACGGGGGCGGCATAAAGCCAGACATAGAGGTGCGTCCCGACTCGCTGCCGAACATAGCTTACTACCTGACTATGTCCGGATTAGACTCTACCGAGGTGCTGCTCGATTACGAAACGGACTACATGGCGGCCCACCCGACCATCGCTCCGGCAGCCGATTTCGAGCTGTCCGACGCCGACTACGAGGACTTCAAGCAGAGGGTGATAAAGAGCGGATTCACGTATGACCCCGAAAGCGAGCGCGCACTGAAGACACTGAAGAAGATTGTGCAGTTCGAAGGCTATTACGACGACGCCAAGACAGAGTTCGAGAACCTCGAGAAAAAGCTGAAACACAACATCGCCCGCGACCTTGACATGCACAAGGACGTGCTCAAGCAGATAATAACCAACGACCTCGTGACTGCCTACTACTACCAGGCGGGGGCAGTGGAGAACAGCCTGAAGTACGACAAGCAGATGAAGGAGGCATGCCGGATAATCAACAACCCGGCAGAATACAGGGCTATACTTGACGGCACATACAAGCAGCCGGAGAGCGAAAATGCCGATGAAATCGAGGAAAATGACACCGAGGAGGATGATTTATAAAGGTAAAAGGGTAAAAATTTAAAAAGACTAAAACATAAGACCTCCAGACGGTACAAGGCAAAAACATAAGCGGGACGGCCCATACGGCAAGGCGAACGACAGCCGGAGGCGTCCCGAATGTATAACAAATAAAAGAAAGGAACAAGATTATGACGAACAGGAATGAAGTTTACCGCTGCGCAGTATGCGGCAACATAGTAGAAGTACTCCACGCAGGAGCAGGCACGCTGACATGCTGCGGCCAGCCAATGAAGCTGATGAAGGAGAACACGGTAGACGCTGCTACGGAGAAGCACGTGCCCGTAATCGAGAAAATAGACGGAGGATACAAGGTCAAGGTGGGCAGCGTTGAGCACCCGATGACCGAAGAGCACTACATCGAATGGATCGAACTGGTTGAGGGCGACAAGGTACAGCGCAAGCACCTCAAGCCGGGCGAGAAACCGGAAGCCGTGTTCTATACCGACGCAACCGACGTTTACGCACGCGAATACTGCACACTGCACGGACAGTGGAGCACGAAGTAATAACGCGACTATAAACGATACTTTAACGAAAGGCCGTCTTTTGCATTTCAAAAGACGGCCTTTTGCGTTGCTGTTGACGGCTTTTCGGAAGGCGAAAGGCCGCCTTTTGTAATTTATCTTTCTTGCTTAACGTCAGCAAACAGTCAAGTTTCATACTGTTTAAAATTCTCGAGTGTTCAAATTTTTATCGTATTCATGTTTCCCGTTTTGTGGATTTTTTTTACCTTTGTACTTGACATCGGCTTTTGGATAAGTGGATTTCATGGGACGAAATAAAATGTGTAAATATTTGGTTAACAGACAAATACCGGTATCTTCCGGTTTTAGCGTTATGAAAAAACAACTTGTTTTGGCCGTTTTGTCTACTTAACCATACATTAACCGTCCAAACAAAATTTTGGCAAAACTTTTTACAACATGAAAACGAAAATCATCGAGAAACTTGGCATGAAGCTGCTCTCGTCAGCTTTTTGCCTGCTGTGCGGCACAAACGCCTTGGCTTTGGATAGCGGCCAGCTTATTAGCGTAGAAGGACTGACGTACAGAGTGGAGAGTTACAACGAGTGGGATGGCAGCGGCACGGCCAGTGTTGCCGGCTATGGTTACGACATGCCAAGCGATGTCGTCATACCAATGGAAGTCCGTTATCTTGACAATGACAACGGACGTGAATATGTTTTTGAAGTTTGGGGCATAGACCCGTATGCTTTCCAAGGGTGCACTGAGCTGACAAGCTTGGATTTTCAGTTGCAGCCAGGCTCATCTATCGGCAGCTATGCGTTCAGTGGCTGCACGAACCTTGAACGTGTTGAAGGAATAAATGATGCAATGGTAGGCGACCATGCGTTCAGCGGATGCACAAGTCTTGTCGCCGTCGAAGGCCAGTTGAACACCATGGGAGCTTACGCTTTTGAGAACTGTAGCAGCCTCGAGATAATTCCACGTTACAGCGATGCAGGGTTTAATGAGATTCCCGAAGGCGCTTTCAGCGGATGCACAGGTCTGCAGGAAGTGAGAATCGACAAACCTATCGTTTGGATTCAAGCGAACGCTTTCAACGGCTGTACCAGCCTTAGAACGGTTGAGTTTCCCCATACGTTGCAGAATATCTACGAGAATGCCTTTACGGGATGCACGAGCCTGACGGATATTTACGTGTACGGGCTGAATCAACCGTCGTTGTCCGGTCAAGTGTTTTCTGACGAAACCTTCGGCACCGCTACGGTGCATGCTCCTGAAGCGGTGATTGGAAGTTATGGAGGAGGAGGTTATGACGGTTGGTATAGGTTTACGAAAGTTGAAAAGCTGACACAGGGAAACGACCTGGCCTATGACTTGGAAATAGATGGCCTTTATTACATTTTATATGCGAAAAGGCAAGAACCCATACAAACCGGAGATGGGGAGATAATCAAGACTTATTATGACGCTTATATTACGCAAAACGGCGTGCCGTCATATTCGGGCTTTGTGGAGATACCCCGGACACCTGTTGACCAAGAGGACATGTACGTTGAAACTGTCGGTATAGGCGATTGTGCGTTTTGGGGATGTTCCGGATTAACCGGTTTCGTCATTCCCAATTCCGTAACGGGCATTGGAGTCTCAGCGTTTGCCGATTGCGTAGGCCTTAAGAGCGTAACATTCCCTTCTTCAATTACGGGCATTGGAGGCTCCGCTTTTGCCGGCTGCAGTGGTCTTGAGAGCGTAACAATACCGAATTCCGTGGTTAGCATTGAAGGCGGGGCTTTTTCAAGATGCACAAGTTTAACCAACATCACAATTCCCAACTCCGTAACCTCGCTCGGCAATGCATTCAGAGGCTGCACCGGGTTGGAAAGTGTTGTGCTATCAAATACACTTAAAACAATCTCAGGATACACATTTGACGGATGTTCAAGCCTGTCTGAAATAGAAATTCCAAGTTCTGTAAGTGAAATAGGCGAATGCGCGTTCCGTGGCTGTACGAGCCTGACTGAAGTCACAATGCCAAACTCAGTGACAACGTTAGGCAACCTTATATTCAATGAATGCACCGGATTGAAGAGGGTTACGCTGCCTAATTCAATAACGAGAATACCCAATGGATTATTCAGCGGTTGCTCAAGTTTGGCGTATATTTCCATCCCGTCTACGGTAACTCGGATTGAAGGAAGCGCTTTTTATGGCTGTTCGGCGTTGACGGAAATTACCATTCCCGAATCCGTCACCCAGATTGGAGTTGTCGGCAATGGCACTTTTGCAGGATGCACGGGTTTGACAGAGATTGTAATACCCAACTCAGTTGTTACGCTCTCAGCGTCAACATTTATGGGTTGCACGAACTTGGAAAGTGTCACTCTTTCAGAACAGCTTGCCGAAATAGACGATTATACGTTCTATAACTGCCCGAATCTCAAAAGCATAACCATACCCGAAGCAGTCAAGACCATTGGCAACAACGTGTTCCAAGGCTGCACAGGGCTTGCAACAATAAAAGTGGAGAACCCCGAACCGCCGACGGCATTCTATACAACATTTACTGAAGAACAGTATGCCGACACAAGGGTGACTGTTCCCGAAGGAACGGTTGCCGATTACGAGACGGCTGACCCGTGGCTGAACTTCAAGTGGTTGCAGGACGAAACGGGCACAGGAATATCCTCTATCGGTAACCCTGCCGAGCATAGTGCTGTTTCGGTGGAGAACGGACAGATTGTTGTCGAAGCCGTTGACGGACGTGTTACAGTATATGATGCCTCCGGAAAGATGGTAGATAGTATCGAGGCCAAGGGCCAAGTCAAGTTAGCCTTGCCGAAAGGTGTCTACATCGTGAAAACGGGAAGCACGACGACAAAGATTGCAATATGATTCTCCATGCTTGCCTATGCCGCTTAATATCCGCTTAGATTTAAGCGGCACGACAAGCCTTCCGCGTCCTTGGGATGCGGCTTGAAATCTGCCTCCATTACAAAAGGCCGTCTTTTGGACACCAAAAGACGGCCTTTTGCGTTGCTGTTGACGGCCTTTCGGAAGGCGAAAGGCCACCTTTTGTAATTTGCCATGCGGCATACCGCTAAACCGATAGCAATCAAGCACTTTCACGCAGACGGACATCCGCCGTATTATTGACGTTTGAACGGAACGCAATAAATTGTAATAAAAATATTAGTAACAATTTTATTACTAACAAAATTATTAGTAAATTTGCTTCATGAATATACGATGCGGCCCGACTAAGACAAATCGAGGGCGAAGCCTTGGATTCATCCTTGCGCCCGCCCGCCGCTATATTCACATACGGTAAACATTTTGAAACTTTATGGAAAACAAGCCTTTTGTATTCGGAGTGGCAGCTTCGGGTGACAACTTCACCGACCGTGAAAACGAAACGACACGCCTGCTGATGAACTTCCGCAGCGGAGTTAACACGATATTGATTTCCCCACGCCGCTGGGGAAAGACGTCGTTGGTGCGGAAAGTATGCCGCCTGGCGCAGTCAGAAGAACTGAAAATAGTCTATCTCGACATCTTCTCCTGCCGCAGCGACGACGATTTTTACGCCGCCTTCGCCTCGGCTGTGCTGAAACAGACGTCGTCAAAGGCGGAAGAATGGATGGAGCATATCAGGCAGTTTATGTCGCGCATAAACCCGAAAGTATCGTTCGGCGTTGACGCCGCAGCCGATTTCACGCTCTCGTTGGAGCTGACGCCGAAAAAGGATGACGTCGACGAGATACTGCAACTGCCCGAAAAAATCGCCGAAAAGAAAGGATGCAACATAGTGGTGTGCATTGACGAGTTCCAGCAAATAGGCGAATTCAAGAACTCAAAGGCTTTCCAGAAACGGCTGCGCTCAGTATGGCAGCTGCAAAAACACGTATCATACTGTCTGTTCGGCAGCAAGATGCACCTGATGAACGAGCTTTTCGAGCGGAAGAGCTTGCCGCTCTACAAATTCGGGGACGCGATTTACCTGCAAAAAATCTCCACTGACGACTGGGTAAGCTATATCCGAAGCCGTTTTGGGGCTACGGGAAAGAGCATATCGGCAGAATTGGCGGAGGAAATATGCCACATGGTCGACAATCATTCATCATACGTGCAACAGCTGGCGTGGCTCGTCTGGACACGCACCGGCAATGAAGCCACGCGGAAAAACCTTGAAGACGCCTTCCAGGACATCATTGACCAGAACACGCCGCTCTTCGAAAAGCAGACCGAAAGCCTTACTTCCTACCAGTTGAACTTCCTCCGCGCCATAACCGACGGCGTACACAGCGAGTTCACCACGCAGGAAGTGCTGCGTAAATACCAGCTCGGCTCGTCGGCGAACGTCAGCATAATAAAACGCGCCTTGGTAAAGAAAGAACTTATAGAGATTGAAAAGCGCAAGACCGTAATACCCGACCCGGTAATGAAAGTATGGCTGCAAAGAGAGCTGAAAATATGAACAAAAAGGTATTATAACGCGCTATCATCACGAGGAAGCATGTTCGTCGGCAATTATTAAACGATTATCAAAAGCCTCATTTGCTGCCGAATAAAAACGGGTAATCAAGCGCCAGCGTTTCATGAGGATTTGAACGAATTTCCGAAAGGCCGTCTTTTGCATTTCAAAAGACGGCCTTTTGCGTTGCTGTTGACGGCCTTTCGGAAGGCGAAAGGCCGCCTTTTGGGAAGCGCTCCGGGCCAGGCCCCTGCCCAAGCGGCTTTATCACGCATTGCCACGCGCCGCACCTAACGGTGCTTTACATGAGTATCCGGCGGCTGGCAAAACACGGGTAAAAGGCCATTTCTTGCGCTTTTGCTTTGCGTTTTGCCACACTTACATTATCTTTGCAGGTAAATCACATCCGTAATATGCCATTAGTCAAGTTTTTTGTCATAGTCATATTGCTTGCCTGCATGCACTCATGCGGCAAGTAGCCGGCTGGCGGCGGCTCGGCAGATACCGACAAGCTGTATGCCGAAGGCATGGCGGAACTTAAGGAGAACCAATACAACAAGGCGCTGTCAAAGCTGCTGCGCTACGTCCAAATCGAGGAGCGCAACAGCCGTAAGGACACCCTGAACCTGATGAAGGCATATTACAACGTGGGCGGAATATACTCGATTTATTCGGACTTTGCCCAGGCCCTCGAGCTGTACAAGAAGGGTTACGCGCTCGGACAGGCGTCAGACAACGACGAGATGCAGTTCAAGTTCCTCACCAACATGATCGGGGCGAGCTGCTATATCAGCAAACCCGAGCTGGCTGACGGCCTCAACGAGAACCTGCTCAGGCTGAAGGGGATAAGCAAGGGGCGCCGCATGTACTATTATTATTTCAACAAGGGCTTCATCGCAGGCAGCCACGGCGACTACGACGGCAAGGCCCGCTGGATGGAGAAGGCCATAGCCGCCGCCGACAGGTACGGCCTGCCTGACGACATGAAGGTGTATGCCTATTCGGAGGTTTACCAGTGTTACGAGAACCGCGGCGACCTCTACAAGGCCCTGTCGGCCCTGAAGACTTACGAGTCGATAGCCTGCGACATGAACCAGATGTACCTGTACACCGACTGCTACAAGGGCCTGATGAGGATTTACACCAAGCTGGGCGACAAGGAGAACGCCCTGCATTACCAGAAGGAGTACTTTAGGTACAACGACTCGCTGCTGAACATCAACGAATTCTCGCGCATCAAGACCGACTACGAGGTCTCCGAGGACAAAATCGTGCAGGCTACCATCGACAATCTCGAGAAAATCAACTCCCTGCAGAAGATTGTCCTGTCAATGCTCCTGGCCCTCGTGGCCCTCGCAGTGACGGCCACCATAGTGTTCTACCGCCAGCGGCAGAAGCTGCACGTGGCCAATCTCGCCCTGTTCAAGCGCAACGCCGAGCTGCTGAAGATGGAGAGCGCGCTGAAGAACGGTGACGCCCAGGGCGGCATAATGCCGCCGACGGACATCGACGGAGCCACGGCCGACAAGGACGCCGCCACCTACGACCGCAACGACCTGATACGCAGGATAACCGAGGTGATGTCGGATGAAGACGTGTTCTGCGACCCCGCGTTCAGCCTATCGACCCTGGCCCGCCTCACCGAGTCGAACACCAACTACGTATCGCAGGCCATCAACTCAAACTTCGGCAAGAACTTCCGCACTTACCTCAACGAATACAGGATAAAGGTAGCCATGAAACGCATGATGGACACCGACAGGTTCGGAAACTACAGCATACACGGCATAGCCGAAAGCGTAGGCTTCAAGTCCGACTCCAACTTCATCTCCGCTTTCAGGAAAGTAACCGGCATGACCCCTTCGCTGTACCAAAAGCTATCCAAAGACGACTCTTTAATTTCCAATTCATAAATCAGAAACATTCAAAACGTTGCTTTTTTATGGTTTTTACGGATTATTCGTATATTTGCGCGGTCGAAAACTATAAAACAGTAACATTATGAAAAGATTTACTTTCATCATCCTGAGCGTACTGTTCTCGGTCATGTCTTTCGCTGAAGACATCAATCCGGCACAGGCACTCGCCATCGCAAAATCGTTCCTTGACGGCAGCTCCGGGCAGACAAGGTCGCCGGTCATGTCGTCAAGACAGCTCAAACTGGCCCATACGGCCATAGCTTCTGACGGTAAGAACGGCCTTTACGTGTTCAATGTAGGCAATAACGGCGGCTTCGTAATCGTAGCCGCTGACGACGGAGCGCACGAAATCCTCGGCTACAGCGACAGCGGCAGCTTCGACACCAACAGCATTTCGCCGGAGTTCAAAAGCTGGATTGCAGGCTACGCGGACGAAATAGCGTATATCAGGCGCACCGGATACCGTGGCGCCGAAACGGTCCAGGCCGCGCCACGCAAGGCCGTCGCGCCGCTGCTCGGCGACATAATGTGGAACCAGGACGAGCCTTACAACGACATGTGCCCGTCTTACGACCTCAACGCAAGATGTGCCACGGGATGCGTAGCCACCGCAATGGCGCAGGTAATGTACTACCACAGATGGCCCGAGACGGGCGTCGGCTCGCACACTTACTCACCGTCAATACTCGGAGGCGGCACGCTTACCGCCGACTTCGGCAACACCCGCTACGCCTGGGACGACATGCTTCCGACATACGACGCCACGAGCAGCGAGGCAAGCCGTGAGGCCGTAGCCCTGCTAATGCTGCATTGCGGAATCTCGGTGGACATGGAATACTCTACGTCGAGCGGCGCGGGAAGCGCCGAAGTGGCCATAGCGCTCGCCACGTACTTCAACTATGACAAGGGCGTGGCTTACCGCCAGCGCACCAACTACGGCAGCCTTGAATGGGACAACGCCATCAAGAGCGAGATTGACGCAGGCCGCCCGGTCATCGCCACGGGGCGTTCCTCGGCCGGAGGACACGCCTTCGTGTTCGACGGATACGATGATAACGGACTTATACACGTCAACTGGGGATGGAGCGGAATGAGCAACGGCTACTTCCGCACGACGGCTCTCATGCCTCCGGTGCAGGGCGTAGGCGGCGCCGATGGCGGCTACAACTACGACCAGCAGATTATAACGGGCATACAAAAGCCGCAGGAAGGCAGCGAGCCTGACATCGAGCTCGTATCGTCAGAAGGCCTCGTGCCCGCCGAAGAGACCATCGCCAACGGCGCCTCTACCGACTTCAGGCTGTGCGGAATGCTGCGCAACGCCGGCTGGCAGGACTCTGAATTCGATTACGGACTTATGCTTACCGACGCCGACGGCAATATAACAAAGGTTGTCGAGACCGGAGTCAGCGACGTGCTGTACGTTGGATACATGATATTCGGGCCCGACTTCAACGACGTTTCGCTCGGAACTCTCGCCCCGGGCGAGTACACCCTCTACCCCGTTTGCCGCGTAAAGGGCGGAAGCGGAGCGTGGAACCGCATTCGCGACGAGTACGTCGGCTACCCGAATTACATCTACCTGACCGCCACCGAGAGCGAAATCACATTCTCGTACCCCGAATACTTCGACCTTGACATTGCCGAACTGCAGCTTCCCGAAGAGGTTTACGCAGGAGTGCCGGCACAGATCGGGGGCACGGTTACGAACAACGGCGACGTCGACTATCTCGGAGACATCCACGTGTCGATTGTCGACAAGGACACCAAACGCAGCGTAGCTACCGGCTCGGCGTACAAGATTGACCTGGCTCCGGGCGCAAGCCTTGACCTCGAACTTATCGACTCTTACACCCTTGAGCCCGGAAACTATCTCGTTACCGTGGTTGACGACGACAACAAACGCATTGCCCCGCTCAGCGAGATTACCGTAAACGAGGCACCGGCAGAGGCCGCAGTGTTCGGTCCCGCGGAGCAACTGTCGTTCGCCGACAACAATAACGTAGACAAGAACAACATGGACATAACCGCCAAAATCACCTGTACGTCGGGCATTTACGGCGGATACATCTACCTTTATTTATTCAACGAGACCGGCACCGTGCAGGAAGGCTGCCTCACTCCGCAGTATCTGTTCATCAAGGAGGGCCAGACCGTCGACGTTACTTTCGGCGGAGCGTTCGAGAACGGCGTGCCCGGCACGGTATATACGGCGTGCCTCATGGCCTACGACGGCAATGTATTGTCGTTCCTCAGCCCGATGGAACTGTCGGTATGCCAGTTCCGCCTGAGCGACATTACGTCCTCGATAGACAATATCGAGACTGCCGACGAAGCCCCGACGGCCATCTACGACATCAGCGGAAAACTGCTTCCGACCACCGACATCAATTCCTTGCCAAAGGGAATATACATCGTCAAGCGCGGCGGAAAGACCATGAAGATAGTCAAATAACATTCACCCTAACATTCGAAAATCATGAAAAGAATCATAATATCACTGGTTGCGCTCTTCGCCGTGGCGTTGTCATGCCAGCTGCAAGCCGTGGCGCAGACTACAGGACAGCTTCCGCCGACAGACGGAAGACAAGGACCTACCGCCCTGAAAGCCCTTCCTACGGAGGCAAGAATAAGTGACGGACTGCCCAAGCAAGTGAAAACGGCAGCTAAAACAACAGCCGCTGACGCGTCGATGTTCACCGGCCGCACATTCTACGGAGCCCTGATTAACAGCGACACTTGGGCAAACGCGTCAATAACTGACGTTCCTTACGGCATTTACTCGTTCGAGATAAGCGATAATCCCACGCCCGTAAGCCACTTTACGAACCTCTCTTACGGCTTCATGTCAGGCGCTTACGGCAACGAACAGTTTGTAGGAATATCGGCATTGAACGTCATGGGCGCGCTGAACGGCGCAAGATACATCACCATAGACACCCGAAACTGGACTGAGTTGAAGAACGTTTTGTACGACACCAGCAGCAAGTCGTATTCACTCTTGCCGTCGGCTATGGCTTACAACGTCACCGACAACACCATTTACTCGCTCCAGTATAACGACGACCTGAGCAGACTTGACTGGTGTGTGTATAACCGTGATTACGACGAAATGGACAAAATTGCCTCTTTCCGGGGAAGATATAACGTCATAACGCTGGCCTCGCTTCCTTCGGGAGAGATGTATTTCATCAACAACTACGGCGACCTCTACACCATAGACAAAGCCAACGGCCGTCCGCGCATGGTCGGTTTTACGGGCGTTGAGCCTGTACTTTACAGCCAGTCAATGATGTACGACGGCAGGACGGGGCTGCTCCTGTGGGCAGCATGGACAACGGAAGGCAGCCAGCTTTACGCCGTTGACCCCGAGACAGCAGAATCATTCAAGGTTCTCGACTTCAAGAACAACGAGCAGTTCGTTGCCCTTTACGATACCGACAACGCCGCTCCCGACGCAGCCCCGGCGGCAGTTGAAAACCTGAAGATAACGCCCGACACCGACGGTGGCCTCGGTTGTACGATTTCATTCGACGTGCCCGACGCCACATACGGCGGCAACCCGCTCGGCAAGTCGACGCTTAACGTATGGCTTGACGGCCAGAATCTCAAGGGTGTAGACGCCGTTGCGGGCGAGCATGTGTCGATACCGGTAACGCTCACCGAGGGCAACCATTACGTCGCAGTCAACCTGAGCAACGACGGGGGCTACTCTCCCACTGTGTCGTTGACCAAGTATATCGGTTACGACGTGCCGAAGACGGTAGGCTCGCTTACGTTCACCCACGACGAGACGGCCGGCACGAACAACGTCAGCTGGACGGCTCCCGAGGGAGGTGTCAACGCCGGATACATCGACTTCAACAACCTGACGTACACCGTAGTGCGCATGCCTGACAGCGTAACGGTGGCCACTGGTCTCAAGGCTACTACGTTCTCGGAGCCTACGCCGACAGCGATGCACAGCTACAGTTACAGGGTTATGGCCGTGAACAACGGCAAGACGGGCGACTACGCCGAGTCGGAAAGCATACTGTGCGGCGACGCCTTCACCGTGCCTTACGAGCAGGCATTTGCCGACCCGTCGGTTCTTACCGACTTCTTCACCATCGTCGACGCCAACAAAGACAACAACACATGGCGCCAGGGATTCAACAACGATGTGAGAATAGACATCAGCGTAAACAATCCCATAGGCGACGACTGGCTCATTACGCCGGGAATCAACATGGAAGGCGGAACGGTTTACCGCTTCACGATGAACATGAAGACCTTTACGCAGGGCTATCCCGAGGACTTCGACATATGCGTAGGCACCGACCCGAACGACATTTCTACGTTCAAGGTGGCCAAGGAAGTAAGGGGCCTGGAGCTGTATGAGACCTTCGGCGACTACTCGGCCGACTTCAACATCGACGCTGACGGCGAGTATTTCGTGGCTATAAGGTATTGCAGCGACAACGCAAATAAAGGCTCGATGCTGATGCTTAACAACGTAAGAGTGACGAAAGTGGGCGCCACCAAGGCCCCCGCGGCTGTCGACGACCTTAAGATAACGCCCGATGCCGACGGAGCGATGGCCGCTACGGTGGCATTCACCGCGCCGGCAACCGATCTCGCGGGCGACGCGATACCGTCACTGACCAAGGTAAATGTCTACCGCGGCGGCACGGCCGAGCCTATCCACACATTCGACAGCCCGGCGCCGGGCGCAAGCCTCAGCTTCACCGACAACCGCGTAAGCCGCGTGGGGACGACCGTGTACAGCGTAGTTGCCGAGAATGAGTACGGTGCAGGCGCAACGGCGGCTGACTCGGCATTCGTAGGAATATACTCTGCGCCGTACCTCGAGACGTTCGACACTCGCGCGGCCTCGGAGCTTTACACCTCGCTGGCGAGCGGTTTCGACACGGAGGCTAACCCGTATTACCGCTGGACTTACAACGAAGCTAACAAGCGGATGGGCTTCTACGCATTTAACGCGAATGAAGGCGACCAGGCTAACCTGTGGCTCTTCACGCCCGCCATGAAGCTTGACGCCAACTCGGTGTACGCATTCTCCTACAAGGCTAACATCAACCTGTACAGCAACACCATAACCAACAAGGTGTACATAGGTACCGACGCCACGCCGGAAAGCCAGGAGACGTTCATAGGCGACATGCCAAGCAGCACCAATTACCAGATGATGGAAACGTCGCACAACGTCGTCACCACAGAGGCCGGCCGCTTCGTGTTCGGGTTCAACTCAATAGGCACGAGTCAGGGCGACTATCTCAGCGTAGACCTTGACGACGTAGCGCTAACCTACCTCAAGTCGGCATTCTCGCCATACATGATTACCGACTACAACGCCGAGGCCGACAAGGGCGGCGAAATGACGGTGAACATGTCGTTCCGCGTGCCCGATACCGACTACCAGGGCAACCCGCTTGAAGGCTACCTGAGCGTAGAAGTGTTCCGAGGGACCAGCCCCACGCCCGTGTTCACCAAGAACGACGTAGCCCCGGGAGCCGTTGTCGAGTGGAGCGACACGCAGGCCCAGCACGGACAGAACATCTACATGATTTCGGCATCTAACTCTTACGGCCGCAGCGAGGTGCTTGCCGACACGCTCTTCGTAGGCCGCGACGTGCCCGAAACAGTTGGAAACTACACCGCAAAAGGCTCTGCCGACAACCAGGACGCAGTGCTGGCATGGACCGCCCCGACGCAAGGCGTCAACGGAGGTGTAGTAGTTGCCGACGAGCTTACGTACAACATCTACAGCTATAACATATCGACCAACGCGCTTACGCCCATCGCAAGGAACGTTGAAGGCACGACATACACTGTCGAGAACGAGCCTTCTGACGCCCAGCGGGTGCTCTATTACGCCGTGTCGGCTGTCAACACCGAGGGCGAGAGCCAAGCCATGGCGGCATCGGTAACGCTCGGCAAGCCGTACACGCTGCCGTTCAAGGAGTCGTTCGCGGGCAAGGAACTGTCCACCACGCCATGGACCGAGGTTACGTCAAACGACTATGTGCTCAACTGGAACCTCGACAACCCCGACGGTTCGACGTATAACGGCGCAGTGGCGCAGGACGGCGACGGCGGTGTGGCATACATGTACAACGGCTCGATGTACGAGACATTTGCCGGAGCGGGCTTCGTATCGCCGAAGGTAAGCCTCGGCGGAACAACCGCGACGCTGTCGTTCTGGGTATACAACATGGCCACCAACTATCCCGACAACAAGTCTCTGCTTGACGTTTACGTGCGTGCCGACGACGGCGAGATGGAACAAGTAGGCTCATACATCGTCGGAGGAGACACCGAGGAAGGATGGAAGCTGTACGAGATACCGCTCACCGACTACGCTTCGTCAGGCAACATAAGCTTCGCCTTCTACGGATATACCGGCGGATACATGGACGTTATCTACCTCGACAACATCGAGATAAAGGCCGGACTGCCCTCTTCAATCGACGGCGTTGACGCCCATGGTAAGGAGATTGAGAGCGAAAGCTGGTACACCGTAGACGGAATGAAGGTTGAGAAGCCGCGCGGCGGCCTGTTCATCCACACCGTAAGGTATACCGACGGAACGGTCAGGACCGACAAGGTAGCAGTGGAATAAACGCTGCACGGCGCCTGTCGCCGAGCCGGCAGGCAACAATAAGCTAATAAGCTGATAATCAAAGGCTTTATAAAAGGCCGTCTTTTGGAGAGCAAAAGGCGGCCTTTTAGCGTGCGGTTGACGGCCTTTCATAAGGCGAAAGACCGCAAACGGCAATTAAGGCGGGCAAAAACAAATTTCTTGCAGGCAACCTGACGTTAAATAAAAAAAAATATGTAAGTTTGCAAATCGTATGGTGCTGAACTATATCTGGATATCGTTTTTCCTCATAGCGTTCGTCATAGCGCTGGTGAGACTTGTGTTCATGGGCGACACCGAGGTGTTTCCGGCCATGATGAACTCGACGTTCAGCTCGGCCAAGACAGCCTTCGAGATATCGCTCGGGCTGACGGGCGTACTGTCGCTGTGGCTCGGCGTGATGAAGATAGGCGAGAAGGGAGGCGTGGTAAACGCCCTGGCCAGGGTGCTCAGCCCCGTGTTCACCAAGCTGTTTCCCGACATACCGAAGGGCCATCCGGCCACGGGCTCCATCTTCATGAACATCGCCGCCAACATGCTCGGCCTCGACAACGCAGCCACTCCGCTCGGCCTGAAGGCCATGGAGCAGCTCCAGAGCCTCAACAGAAAGAAGGACACGGCCACCAACCCGATGATAATGTTCCTCGTGCTCAACACCTCCGGACTTACCATCATACCCGTGTCGATACTCGTCTACCGCGCGCAGCTCGGCGCGGCACAGCCTACCGACGTATTCATACCCATACTGATAGCCACGTTCTTCTCGACCCTTGCCGGCGTGATAGTGACCAGCCTGTACCAGCGCATCAACCTGCTGAACCGCACCATGCTGCTCACGCTCGGCGGCATGAGCCTCGCCGTGGCGGCGATAATATGGCTCTTCGGCTCGATGGACAAGGAGCGGATGAACCTCGTGAGCACTACGGCGGCCAATATCCTGCTGATGTGCGTAATCGTCGGTTTCATCGTGGCCGGCATGAGAAAGCGTGTCAACGTGTACGATGCCTTCATCGAGGGCGCCAAGGACGGCTTCACCACGGCCGTCAGGATAATACCCTATCTCGTGGCGATACTCGTTGGAATCGGCGTTTTTCGCGCCTCGGGCGCCATGGACGCCATTGTTGACGGTATAAAATGGCTTGTTGAACTGTGCGGCGGCGACACAGAGTTCGTCGGCGCGCTGCCAACCGCGCTGATGAAGCCCCTCTCGGGCAGCGGCGCCCGCGGCATGATGGTCGACGCGATGTCGACATACGGCGCCGACTCGTTCGTCGGCCGTCTCAGTTGTATCTTTCAAGGCTCCACCGACACCACGTTCTACATCCTCGCGGTGTACTTCGGCAGCGTCGGCGTCCGCTACACCCGCCACGCCGTCGCCTGCGGCCTGCTGGCGGATCTGGCGGGAGTAATAGCGGCAATAGCGGTGTGCTACCTGTTCTTTTAAAGGTGAGACGGTGAGAAAGTGAGACGGTGAGACATTATTGCAATTATACATAATAACACATAAAGCCATGAATAATAAAAACACAATATCAAGATTAAGCAAAAGCTTTGCCCTAAGAATAATAAAGCTTTATAAATTCCTGTTGGAAGAAAAGCATGAATACATCATGTCCAAACAGGTCTACAGATCAGGCACAAGTATCGGAGCGAACATTGCAGAAAGCCGTAACGTACAGAGCCATGCGGATTATATCAACAAATTGAATATAGCTTTGAAAGAAGCGGACGAAACAATGTACTGGCTCGAACTGCTGCATGAGTCGGAAACAATAGATGATCAACAGTTTGATTCGATATCAAACGATTTGAATATTATAATTGGAACATTAATAAACATAATTAAGAAATTACGGGAAAGCGCAGAAAGATGACTGCAGTGAACCTCACTTTCTCACCTTCTCACTTTCTCACCTAAAAACGATGGCAGATTTAAAGGGATTAGCTAAGGACACTGCAATCTACGGACTGAGCAGCATTGTGGGGCGGTTTCTCAACTACCTGCTCGTTCCGTTGTACACGGCGAAGCTGTCGGCGGCAAGCGGCGGCTACGGCGTCATCACTAACGTGTATGCATATACGGCGCTGCTGTTCGTCATTCTGACGTACGGTATGGAGACAACGTTCTTCCGTTACTCCAACAAGGAGGGCGAAGACCCGCGCCGGGTGTACTCAACCATACTTATGTCGGTGGGCTTCACCTCGATGGTGTTCGTCCTGCTGGTGCTAGCCTTCATATCGCCCATTTCATCGGCGATGGGCTATGCCGACCATCCTTCCTACATCTGGACGATGGCCTTGACCGTAGCGCTCGACGCGTTCCAGGCCATTCCGTTCGCGTATCTGCGCTACAAGAAGCGCCCGATAAAGTTCGCCGCGCTCAAGATGCTGTTCATCATAATGAACATCTGCCTCAACCTGGTGTTCTTCGTGCTGCTCCCCGCGCTGTATGAAAGCAGCGGCGGCGAGGGCTTCATAAGCAAGATATACGACCCTACGGTAGGTGTTGGCTATGCGTTCTACATCAACCTGTTCTGCACCGGCTCGATAACGTTCCTTTTCTGGAAGGAACTTACGGGCTTCAAGTATGTCTTCGACCGTGCGTTGCTTAAGAGAATGCTCGGCTACAGCTGGCCAATACTGGTGCTCGGAATCGCCGGAATACTCAACCAGACGGCAGATAAAATCATTTTCCCGTACGTCTACAAGGGTGCCGACGCCCATGCCCAGCTCGGCATTTACGGCGCGGCAAGCAAGATAGCGATGATTATGGCGATGATAACACAAGCCTTCCGCTACGCCTACGAGCCGTTCGTGTTCGGCAAATCCAAGGACAAGGACAACCGCGATACTTACGCCAAGGCGATGAAGTTCTTTGTAATCTTCACCCTTCTGGCGTTCCTTGCCGTCATCGGATACATGGACATACTGAAGCATCTGATAGGCAACGACTATTGGGAGGGCCTAAAAGTCGTGCCGATAGTAATGGCGGCGGAAATCATGATGGGCATATACTTCAACCTGTCGTTCTGGTACAAGCTCATCGACAAGACCATCTGGGGCGCCTGGTTCTCTGGAGCCGGCTGCCTGGTACTCATCGCCGTCAACGTAATCTTCGTTCCACAATACGGCTATATGGCCTGCGCATGGGGCGGTTTCGCAGGATACGGCACGGCGATGCTGCTCTCTTACTTCGTGGGACAGAAGCACTACCCCATCAATTACCCGGTGAAGGAGATTGCGCGGTACGTCGTCGTGGCGATAATCCTGTGCCTGGGAATGCGCTGGGCTAACGGTTCGCTGCCCATGTGGGGCGCACTGGCGGTAAATACGGTGCTCATCGCCCTGTTCGCTGCAATGATAGTGAAGCTCGACTTCCCCCTGAAGCAAATCTTGGGAAAGGTGAGAAAGTGAAGGGTGAAAAGGTGAGAAAGGCCTAACACCATGCAAATACAACCGTAAAAACCGCATAACAATAAACCCCTACAAACCAAATAACCGCACAACCGCATAACCTCAAAACCTTATAACCGTAAAACCTCATAACCCCAAACCGTAAAAACCCATTAAAAAACATAGCAATGAAAAGATTATTGATGTCTATCGTGGGACTGCTTGCCCTTTTGCCGATGAAGGCGGACGAGGGTATGTGGACCCTGTACAACCTGCCCCAGGCGGTGTACGACCAGATGAAGGCTTACGGATACAGCCTTCCTTACGAGAGTCTTTACTCAGGCAACAACCCCATCAAGGGCTCGGTGGTGCTCTTCGGAGGCTTCTGCTCGGGCGTGGTTGTGTCGCCCGACGGCCTCGTGTTCACCAACCACCACTGTGGTTTCGAGGCAATCCGCAGCCATTCTACCGTGGAGCACGACTACATGCTCAACGGATTCTACGCCAAGACGGCAAAAGACGAGCTGCCGAACGAGAACCTCTTTGTCAGCTTCATGATTGAACAGCAGGACGTTACGGCACGCCTGCATGCACTGGGCATTGACGATATGCCGTTCGACAAGCAGGCTGACGTCATCGACTCGATAGCCGCCGTGATGACCGACTCGGTAAAGAAAATAGACAAGTCTTACCACGTGGAGATTGACCCCTACTATGAGGGCAACCAATACTACGCCACCACGTACCAGCTCTTCCCCGACGTGCGCCTCGTTTTCGCAGTGCCAAAGTCGATGGGTAAGTTCGGCGGCGAGACCGACAACTGGATGTGGCCGCGCCAGACGTGCGACTTCAGCGTGTTCCGCATATACGCCGACCCGAAGACTAACGGCCCGGCAGAATACTCGGAGACCAACGTGCCGTACAAACCGAAATCATGGGCACCCGTGTCAATGCAGGGATACAAGGACGGCGACTTCGCAATGACCGTAGGTTACCCGGGAAGCACGGAGCGTTACCTCTCCTCCTACGGCATAAAGGAAATGCGTGACGCCGGCAACGCCACACGAGTGCAGGTGCGCGGGCTGAAGCAAGAGATAATGAAACGCCACATGGACGCCGACGAGGCAGTCAGAATCAAGTACGACTCGAAGTACGCCCAGAGCGCGAACTACTGGAAAAACTCGATGGGAATGAACAAATGTATCGATTCCATCGGCATAATCGAGCAGAAGAAGGCTTACGAACTGCGCCTGCGCCACTGGCAGGACACCACGGGATACCTCAAGGGCAAGCTCGACTTCGACCTCATGGCGAGGCTCTACGCCAAGTCTTTCAAGCACAGGCGCGCGTTCTACTACTGGTTCGAGACGTTCCGCGGAACGAACGAACTCGTCACCCGCGCCATGAAGGCCGGCAGCGGAATGGAGGTGAAAGGGTCTGAGAAAGACCCGAAGAAGCAGTACATCGAGTTCGAGGACAACAGCGACGAATGGGACGAGGCGCTTGACAAGGAGGTGCTGGCGGCCCTGCTTCAGAACTACCGCGAGCACGTGTCGGAGGAATACCTGCCGTCGTTCTACCAGACCATCGACAAGAAGTTCAAAGGCGACTGCAAGGCTTACGTAGACTACCTCTACAAGAAATCCATACTTATGAAGAGCGGCAAGAAGCTCTACTTCAACAAAAAGAGCTTCAACGAAGACCTCGGCGTGCAGCTGGGCCTTAGCCTGCAGGACTACATCGCGGCGCAAAGCGAAATACTAAACCCGCTCTCTGACTCAATCGACGTGCAGGAGAAGTACCTCTGCGCGGCACGCCTGCGCATGGAGCAGGACATGCCCCACTACAGCGACGCCAACATGACAATGCGCCTAAGCTACGGCCGCGTAGGCGGATTCACCCTCAACGGCTCGCCCTCGGGCTATTACACGACGGCAGAAAGCATTGTAGAGAAGATGAAGATGAGCGACCGCGTGCCTGAATATTTCGCCGAGCCGATAATGCACGAACTGCTCTCAGCCAAGGACTTCGGCCCCTACCAGGACAAGACCACGGGCAAGATGCAGCTCTGCTTCCTTACGAACAACGACATAACCGGCGGCAACAGCGGCTCGCCGATGTTCAACGGCAAGGGCGAACTCATCGGACTGGCCTTCGACGGCAACTGGGACAGCCTCTCGAGCGACATCTACTTCGAGAAGAACCTCGCCCGCTGCATCGGCGTAGACATACGCTACGTGCTCTACATGATTGACAAGTGGGGCCACGCCGACCGCCTGATGAAGGAAATAAACGCCAAATAACAACAGCCGCCAGCGTCCCGCCAAAGGACAAACTGACGGCAACGACCAACAACATCGCGGCCGCGGCGTAACCCACTGACGGCCAGCCACTTCCCGAAAGGCCACCTTTTGCGTCGCAAAAGGTGGCCTTTCGTCGTGTAAAAGACGGCCTTTCGGAAGGTGAAAGGCCGTCTTTGCAAAACACACTGACAACCGGGCCAAGCACGGACGGACAGCATTGATGAGACTTTAACTATGCTAATATTCCTTAAAAAACAAGAAAACAGACATATTATATAAGGTATATGGCGAAAGTTTTGCTTACTTTTGCGCCCTAATCGAATAGGTAATACAGCGTTATGCAGAAGAATTTGGTAATAGTCGAGAGCCCCGCCAAGGCCAAGACCATAGAAAAATTCCTGGGCAAAGACTACAAGGTGATGTCCAGTTACGGCCACATACGTGACCTGAAGAAAAAAGAACTAAGCATAGACACAGACACATTTACGCCCGACTACGAGATTCCCGAAGAGAAGAAGAAGCTCGTGACCGAGCTGAAGAACAGCGCAAAGAACTCAGAGAAAGTATGGCTCGCATCCGATGAAGACCGCGAGGGAGAGGCCATATCGTGGCATCTCTGCGAGGTGCTCGGCCTGGACGAGGAAAAGACCAACCGCATAGTGTTCCACGAGATTACCAAACCTGCCATACTGGAGGCCATCAAGCACCCCCGCCATCTTGACATGAACCTTGTCAACGCGCAGCAGGCGCGCCGCGTGCTCGACCGCCTCGTGGGCTTCAGGCTGTCGCCCGTGCTGTGGCGCAAGGTAAAGCCCGCCCTCTCAGCCGGCCGCGTACAGAGCGTAGCCGTAAGGCTCATCGTTGAGCGCGAGAGGGAGATACAGGCCTTCAAGAGCGAAACCTACTACCGCGTGACGGCCGTGTTCGCCGTGCCCAACGAGGACGGAACGATGTCAGAAGTGAAGGCCGAACTTGACAAGCGCTTCGCCACCCATGACGAGGTACTTGCCTTCCTCGACAAGTGCAAGGGCTCCACGTTCACCGTGGCAGGTATCGTCAAGAAGCCCATGAAGCGTACGCCCGCGCCGCCGTTCACCACCTCCACCCTGCAGCAGGAAGCCGCAAGAAAGCTCGGTTTCACCGTATCGCAGACGATGATGGTGGCACAACACCTTTACGAGAACGGACGGATAACATACATGCGAACCGACTCCGTCAACCTGTCGTCGCTATGCATCAACTCAAGCAAGGCCGAGATAACCAGCCTGTGGGGCGAGGAATACAGCAAGCCGCGCCAGTACCACACGCACTCAAAGGGCGCTCAGGAGGCCCACGAGGCCATCCGCCCGACATACATGGACGCCACCTCGATAGACGGCACGCAGCAGGAAAAGCGCCTGTACGACCTCATCTGGAAGCGCACCGCCGCCAGCCAGATGGCCGACGCGCAGATAGAGAAGACAACGGTGACCATCCGCCTGAGCGACGCCGACGAGCAGTTCGTGGCCAACGGCGAGGTGGTGAAGTTCGACGGATTCCTAAAGGTGTACCGCGAGTCGTCCGACGACGAGGCCGACGGGCAGGAGGACACGTCGCACACGCTGCCCCCGATGACCGAGGGCGAGCAGCTTCAGCGCAGCGAAATCACCGCAACGCAACGCTTCAGCCAAGGCCCCGTGCGATATACCGAGGCCAGCCTCGTGCGCAAACTCGAGGAATTAGGCATCGGCCGACCGTCAACCTACGCCCCGACCATCAGCACCATACAGCAGCGCGAGTACGTGCAGAAGGGCGACAAGAAGGGCGAGGAGCGCCAGTACACCGTAGACACGCTGAAAGGCAACGCCATAACGAACAGGACGAAGACCGAAATGGCCGGCAACGAGAAGGGCAAGCTGCTGCCCACTGACATCGGCATTGTGGTCAATGACTTCCTGATGAAATATTTTCCGGCCATCATGGACTACAACTTCACGGCCAAGGTGGAGCAGCAGTTCGACACCATAGCCGAGGGAAAGGCACAATGGACGGCAATGCTCGAGAACTTCTACAAGAAATTCGAGCCTACCGTCGAGAAGACGATGAACACCCGCGAGGAGCACAAGGCCGGCGAGCGGGAGCTCGGCACGGAACCGGCCACGGGACGACCCGTGTTCGTCAAGATTGGCAGGTTCGGCCCCGTGGTGCAGATAGGCAAGGCCGAGGACAAGGATAAGCCCCGCTTCGCCCAGCTGCCCGCCGACAAGAGCATGGAGACAATCACGCTCGACGAGGCTCTCGAGCTGTTCCGCCTGCCGCGCACTCTCGGCGAGTACGAAGGCACTCCGGTAGTTATCGGCTCAGGACGCTTCGGCCCTTACATCATGCACGACAAGAAATACGTATCCCTTCCGAAGACGGAGAACCCGCTGACCGTAACCCTCGACACCGCCATAGAGCTGATACGCAACAAGCGCCAACAGGAGACGCAGCGCCACATAAAGACCTTCGAGGACGAGCCTAAGCTGGAAGTGATGAACGGACGCTACGGCCCTTACCTGGCTTACGACGGCAAGAACTACCGACTGCCCAAGGCTATGCACGACAAGGCGGCCGAACTGACCCTCGAGGAGTGCATGAACGTAATCAACAACTCAAAGAAGAAGTAGCCGATGAGGAGAATCATCATCGTAGGATACATGGGCGCCGGCAAGACCACCGTGGGCAAGGCGCTGGCCAAGGACACGGGCCTGCAGTTCTACGACCTCGACTGGTACATCGAAGGAAGAATGCGGAAAACCGTACCGCAAATCTTCGCCGAACGCGGCGAGGACGGCTTCAGGCGGATAGAACACAACCTGCTGCACGAGGCGGCGGAGTTCGAGGACGTGATACTTAGCTGCGGAGGGGGCACCCCGTGCTTCTTCGACAACATGGACTACATGAACTCCCTTGCCGACACCGTTTACCTGAAGGCCGAGCCTGACGTGCTCTGCGCCCACCTGAAAATGGGCAAGACACGCCGCCCCCTGATCGAAGGCAAGTCGGAAGAGGAGCTGCACGAGTTCATAAAAAACCAGCTCAGCCAGCGCGAGGCTTATTACATGAAGGCCCGCCACGTGTTCGACGTGAGCCTGCTTGACAACTACGAGAAGATACAGACTACCGTGGCAAGCCTGCGCGAAATGCTCGATTTGTGAAATTGTATTCGTGAAGTTAAAGAAGTCTGTTCGTGAAATTAAAGAAGTTACAGAAGTTATCACTACGCTCCGCTTCGTTGGAAGTTAAAGCCGAATGCACTGTCGGTTATATTTAACGAGGCTATTGGCTATAACTTCTATATCTTATTTAAATTCTATAACTTCATAATGAATTAATAAAGAAATATCACTATCTTTGTAGAGAATTAACGCCTGCCTTGCAAAAGACGGCATATCGCAGGCCAAAAGACGGCCTTTCGCAAGACGGGGCGCCACGCTCGCTACCAAATAACGCAAACAACAATAAAACTACCACACCTAAATGAAGAAATGGACGATTGAAGACTCTAACGAGCTTTACAACATCAGCGGATGGGGAACATCCTATTTTGGCATTAACGACAAGGGCGACATGTACGTCTCGCCGTGTAAGGACAACGTGGAGATAGACCTGCACGACGTCATGGACGAGCTGGCCCTGCGCGACGTTACGCCGCCGGTGCTGCTGCGTTTTCCCGACATCCTGGACAACAGAATCGAGAAGACGTGGAGCTGTTTCAAGAAAGCCTCTGACGAATACGGCTTCAAGGGCGAGAACTTCATCATCTATCCCATCAAGGTCAACCAGATGCAGCCCGTCGTTGAGGAGATTATCAGCCACGGACGGAAGTTCAACCTCGGCCTCGAGGCCGGCTCCAAGCCCGAGCTGCACGCCGTCATCGCCGTGCAATGCCAGAGCGACTCGCTCATCATCTGCAACGGATACAAAGACCAGAGCTACATCGAGCTGGCGCTGCTGGCACAGAAGATGGGCAAGAGAATCTTCATCGTGGTGGAGAAACTCAACGAGCTCGACACCATAAGCCGCGCCGCCAAGAAGCTGGGCGTGCGCCCCAACCTGGGCGTAAGGATTAAGCTGGCCTCGTCGGGCAGCGGCAAATGGGAGGAGAGCGGCGGCGACGCGAGCAAGTTCGGACTGACAAGCTCGGAGCTGCTGGCGGCCCTCGAGATTCTCGAAAAGAAAGGGCTGAAGGACTGTCTGCGACTGATACACTTCCACATCGGTAGCCAGATAACCAAGATACGCCGCATACAGACGGCCCTGAAGGAGGCTTCGCAGTTCTACATCCAGCTGCACAAGATGGGCTACAACGTCGACTTCGTAGACTGCGGAGGCGGACTGGGCGTAGATTACGACGGCACACGCTCGCCTAACAGCGAAAGCTCGGTGAACTACTCGATACAGGAATACGTGAACGACTGCATCTACACCTTCGTCGAGGCTGCCGACCGCAACGGCATTCCGCACCCCAACCTCATCACGGAGAGCGGCCGCTCGCTGTCGGCACACCACTCGGTGCTGGTAATCGACGTGCTCGAAACGGCGTCGCTGCCCGAAATGCCCGAGGAGTATGAGCCTAACGAGAACTCGCACAAGCTGGTAAAAGACCTGTACGACATCTGGGACAACCTTAATCCGCGCACAATATTGGAGGACTGGCACGACGCCGAACAGATACGCGAGGACGCCCTCGACCTGTTTGAGCACGGCCTCGTTGACCTCAAGACGCGCGCCGAGATTGAGCGAATGTACTGGAGCGTGTGCCGCGAAATCAACTCGATATCAAAAAGTTTCAAGCATGTGCCCGAGGAACTGAAGGGCCTCGACAAGCTGTTGGCCGACAAATATTTCTGCAACTTCTCGCTCTTCCAGTCGTTGCCCGACGCCTGGGCGATAGACCAGATATTCCCCATCGTGCCGCTGCAGAGGCTCAACGAGCGCCCCACGCGCAGCGCCACGCTGCAGGACATCACGTGCGACAGCGACGGAAAGATAGCCAACTTCGTGACCAACCGCAACATCTCGAACATCCTGCCGGTGCACGCGCTGCGCAAGAACGAGCCTTACTATCTGGGCGTGTTCCTCGTGGGAGCGTACCAAGAGATACTGGGCGACATGCACAACCTCTTCGGCGACACCAACGCCGCCCACATAACGGTGAAGGACGGCAAGTACCACATCGACCAGATAATCGACGGCGAGACCGTAGAGGAGGTGCTCGAGTACGTGCAGTACAACCCGAAGAAGCTGGTGCGCCAGCTCGAAGTGTGGGTTACCAAGAGCGTAAAGGAGGGCAAGATATCGCTCGAGGAGGGCAAGGAGTTCCTCTCCAACTACCGCTCGGGACTGTATGGATATACTTATTTGGAGTAAATAATCAAAAGTAGTTAAAGTAGTTATAGGTAGTTAGAGTAGTTAAAGTCAAATGCTTTGTTGGTAGTTAAAGTAGTTAAATGTAGTTAGAGTAGTTAAAGCCATATGACTTTACGATTATTGCGTACCCAATAAGGGTAATAACTTTAACTACTGAGCGACCGCAGGAAGCGATAACTACTTCTAACTACTTTAACTACCAACAAAGCATTTGACTTTAACTACTAAGCGAACGTAGTGAGCGGTAACTACTTTAACTACTATAACTACAAAAATTAAAAGATATGCCCCTTCCCATTACAATAATAAAAGTCGGCGGAGCCGTGGTCGAGGACGAGGCCCGGCTTAACGAATTGCTTGACGGGTTCTGCGCCATCAGCGGGCGCAAGGTGCTCGTTCACGGCGGCGGACGGCGTGCCACGGCCATCGCATCGCGCCTCGGCATAGAGAGCACGATGGTTGGCGGACGGCGCGTTACCGACCGCGACATGCTTGAAGTGGTGACAATGGTCTACGGCGGACTGGTGAACAAGAACATCGTGGCGCAGCTCCAGGCACGCGGAACGGACGCCCTCGGGCTGACGGGAGCCGACATTGACGTGATACGCTCGCACAAACGGCCCGTAAAGGACGTTGACTACGGCTTCGTGGGCGACGTGGAACGTGCCGACGGCGACAAGCTCGCAACGCTCATCGAGGCCGGCATAACGCCCGTAATGGCGCCCCTGACGCACGACGGGCACGGCATGTTGCTTAACACCAACGCCGACACGATAGCCGCCGAGACGGCAAAGGCGCTGGCAAAAAGGTATGACGTGACGCTGGTGTACTGCTTCGAGAAAGAGGGCGTGCTGGCCAATCCCGACGACGATGACAGCGTAATACCGCTGATAACGCGCGCCGACTTTGCCCGCCTCGTGGCCGACGGCACCGTGGCCGGCGGCATGCTGCCCAAGCTGGAGAACGCGTTTAACGCAATATCGGCAGGCGTAAGCCGCGTGAACATCACCCTCGCAACGGCCATCGACGGACGTCACGGAACGGTTATCGTGCCTTGACGCTTACCCGGGAGTAAAAGGAGCCGACAAGAGTTACCGCCCGCCGCGACGGCCCGGTTAGCCAAACGACAAATGGGCCGCCACCAGCCACAGCGCGGAAGGCCGCCTTTTGCCATGCGAAACACGGCATATCGCAGGCTAAAAGGCCACCTTTTACAAGCCAAAAGGCGGCCTTTCGCAAATCGCCTGACTGTCAGCTACTTACCAGGCTTATTAGGTCAATTGGCCATATTAGCCCAATTAGGCCAATAAGCCCCATTTTCTTAAATACTGTTAAAAGAGAGATTTTCTCAAGATTACCTGTAACTTTCACCCCGCCCAATCGTCATTTAAATAGAGAGCAGATGAAAAATATCAGTTTTCGCAACGACGTGTTGCCCCTAAAAAACGTTCTCTACCGCCTTGCGCTGAGGATAACCCTCAACAGGGAAGAGGCCGAGGACGTAGTACAGGACACGCTGATAAAGGTTTGGAACAGACGCGACGACTGGCAGGACATCGACTCGATAGAGGCTTTCAGCCTTACTATCTGCCGCAACCTGTCTCTCGACAGAATGAAAAAGGCCGGCAACGACAACCGGCCGATAGGTGACGAAGAGGCCGGAGCGCCCGCCGCAGGCTATGACCCGTATGAACGCATGATGCAACGAGACAGGGTCGAGCAGGTAAAAAGGATTGTGGACGGCCTGCCCGAGAAGCAAAAAAGCTGCATGCAGCTGCGCGACTTCGAGGGAAAGAGCTACAAGGAAATTGCCGAAGTGCTCGGAATAAGCGAGGAACAAGTGAAAATCAACATATTCAGGGCACGGCAGGCAGTAAAGCAAAAATACAACGAAATTGACCGATATGGACTATAAGTATATAGAACAGTTGCTCGAACGCTACTGGAACTGCGAGACAACGCTCGAGGAAGAGAAGATTCTCCGCACGTTCTTCAGCCAGAAAGAGATACCGGTAAGCCTCCTGCCGTACAGGGACTTGTTCTGCTACGAACAGACCGAGACGGCTGACGACACCCTGGGAGACGACTTCGACGAAAGGCTGATGGCACAAATCAACGAGCCGGAACCCGTAAGGGCACGCACGATAAACATGAGGCAGAGACTTATGCCGCTGTTCAAGGCCGCAGCAGTGGTGGCGATATTCCTGACGCTGGGCAACGCCGCGCAGGTGGCATTCACCGACGACGAGAAGCCGGCAGCCAACATCGCCTCATTCCAGAAAGCCAAGACAGGACCCTCCGTAGCGATGGGAGACTCGGTAAAAACCGACTCGATGAAGACGGTGCCGGCCACGGCGACAATACTGAAATAAGACAATTTTCTATGCTTTCTCTATAAAACAAGTGTTTAATAAAACAACAAAACGAAACTGTGAAGTTTCAATTCTCTCAAATTTTCATAACATACTAACGTGAAGGAAGAGAGCCGTTGCCCCGTTATTGGCAACGGCTCTCAATGTTTTCGCTAAAGATACAGCACGCTCTCGTTGCCCATGTTGAAGAGAAGGTCGAGTATGCTGAGGTTTGGTATGAAGCCGTGCTTGCGCTCATATACCTGGTAATAGCGGCGCGCTACGAACTGCGGGTCGTCCAGAGGGTGCTTGGGCCGTATCACGTCACGGTAGTCTGCCGTGCCGGCAAGGGCACTGTCATCGGCCGCTACATACTCCGTGGTAGGCTCGATGCACGGTTCTATGCCGATTAACTCGCACATTTTGGCGCAAATCTCCATGTTGAAGTCATACAGGAAAGTCCACTTCCGCTCGAAGAACGGCCGCAAGTCGTCAACGTAATACTCGAAGAACGGCGACTCACCGTAGGCGCTCGCCAGCGCGTTCCAGTGCAGATGGCGCCAGTTACCGTGGTCGCTTATGCGGATATCGCGCATGAGACACTTTCCCGCAGTAGCCTTGCCATCGGCCGCCAACGCCGCCCCGGTGCGTTCTACGGGCACCGTAAGGGCCTGTACGCCGCCCGTAGTGGCTATCACGCAACGGTTGCGGTAGGTCTGCTTGATGAAGTTATCGTAAGCCTCAACACGCACACGGTCGTACCGGTAAAGCTTCTGGTACCACTGTATGGGGCCGAAATAGGCCGAGGAAAGAAGTGCTTGGGACATTATTTGAAGGAATTAAAGGGGTTAAAAGAAGCTGTTGTCCGCCTTGCGGACACATGAATTAAAAGGACAAATGCCTTATTCAAGAGCTGAAAACTACGGGTTACGTATAAGAAGAAACGTCCTGCCGTCACGCAGACAGCGGTTTACGGGCTTGCCGCCGTCGACCGAATACATAAGCATTATCACCTTTCCGATGATGAAAGTCTCGGGAACGAAGCCGAAACAACGCGAGTCGCTCTTGTCGGAACGCCGCCCGGAGCTGAACCAGTAATAGTCGTTGGCAAACGTGGCGCACTCAATACGACGGCCGTCGACATACAGCTGGCCGCCTGACACACGCGCGTTGCGCCCCTCATATTTGCCGTAAAGATATGCTATCAAGGCCGCATTGGCCGGCGTTACGCCTATTGCGACATTCTTGCCCGGCACCACTATGCGTCCGTTTTCCGCCGTTACGGTGTCTCCCGGCACGCCCGTGCAATAGTAAGCCAGCGTTTCCCGTCTGTGCACCGGCCTCAACGTATCGGCCGGACTGTTGAACACCACGAGGTCGCCGCGCCCCACCCTGCCGCCTATCCACCGCGCGTAGCTGAACAGCCGGCCGTCACCCGTGCGCAAGCCATAGCTCCACCGGTCCACCAGCACACGGTCGCCGTCAACGAGGCAAGGCTCGAGGGCCGTGCCCCTGACCGTATATACGGTGAACACCAGCGCGCGGAAAGCCAACATCAGCAAGATTGTGACCGTCAGCGCCATCACAAACTTGAGCGCATGTTTCATTTTACGGTTTTGCGGTTATGAGGTTATGGGGTTTTAAGGTGTTTGCAGCCATTCTATATTTATGCGGTTATGAGGCATTGAAACCGTAAGACCGTATAACCCCATAACCGCATAACCCCACATCACTTTATATTATCCACCAGCCTGAACAGCCTGTTCCAGCGTATGCCGGAGAAGCCGCCGCGGTCGGGATCGCTGCTCCACCAGATGAAGATGGGCTTGCCCACGATATGGTCTTCTGGCACGAAGCCCCAATAACGCGAGTCTGCCGAGTTGTGGCGGTTGTCGCCCATCATCCAGTAATAGTCCATCTTGAACGTGTATCTATCGGCCTGCTTGCCGTTGATGAATATCTTTCCGTCCTTCACCTGCAGGTCGTTGCCTTCATACACACGTATAGGACGCTCGTAGACGGCGATGTTCTGCATGTCGAGTTTTACCGTCGCGCCCTTCTTCGGAATCCATACCGGCCCGTAATTATCGCGTGTCCACCCCGTGGCGGCGTTCAAAGGATAAATGTCTCCGGTGATGGTGTCGGTATTGAGAGTGATACTCTGCACGATGTCCTTACGCCTCATGAGGGCGTCGTGGGCGCGTTTCGTCAACGGCATGTAGCCGCTTTGGTTCAGGCTTGTCAGGTCTTCCATGCTTATTCCGAGTTCTTCCATCAGGTCGTCGGGGATGGGCTGGTTCAGCTTAACGTAATAAGTGTACTGCACGTTGTCGGGTTCCTTGTTCGGCTTGCCGTCAAGATACACTATACGGTTCTTGATTTGAAGGGTCTGTCCGGGCAGTCCCACGCAGCGTTTCACGTAGTTCTCGCGGCGGTCTACAGGTCGAGTCATCACCTTTCCGTAGGTACTCGGGTTGTCGATGATGTACTTACGTCCCGTAGCATATACCATTGCGAACCAGTCGTACTGCTCCTGCGGGGTCATACGGGTGAAGTCAGGCTGGTAGGCCAGCAGCTGGATGCCGAACGAATAGCACATCTGGTAGTAGTCGGCGGCCTGGTACTGCTCGTTGCTTACGAGCGTATCGCCTGCCGGATAGTTGAACACCACGATGTCGTTCAGCTCGACCTGGCCGAGGCCCTTCACCCTTCGGTAATCCCAGTGCGGCCATTCGATATACGACTTGCAGTTGATGACGGGCAGGGTATGCTGCGTAAGCGGCATTGTAAGCGGCGTCTCGGGTATGCGCGGGCCGTAGCTTACCTTGCTTACGAAGAGGTAGTCGCCGGTAAGCAACGACTTCTCGAGCGAGCTTGAGGGTATTACGTAGTTCTGGAAGAAGAACAGGTTGATGAAATATACGGCCACGAGAGCGAACACAAGGGCGTCAACCCACGACATGATGAAGCGCACCGGCGGCTCGGAATTCTTCCACCACTGCCACTTTATCTTCTTGGTTATGTAGACGTCGAATATGAACGGGACTACAAGCAGTCCCCACCAGCTTTTCACCCAAAGCAGGAACAGGAGATAAAGAACGGTTACAACGGAGAACTTAATCCATTGTTTCTTCATGTTAAGTTGTTTCTTTTCCATTATGCTTGTGTATGGATATAAATCGGGAGATATAAGGAGTCAGCGAGTATAGCGGGCGACAACTCCCGTTAACTCCTTATAACTCCCTTGAATCTTTAAAACTTAAACATATCGCTGATTGTCAGCAGGCCGCTGTGCGTGGCCGTGTACTCAGCCGCCAGGACTGCGCCGAGGGCGAATCCCTTGCGCGAGTGGGCGTCGTGGGTTATCGTTATGCAGTCGGCCTCAGAGTCGTACGTCACGGTATGTATGCCCGGCACCTCGTCACGCCGCACGCTGTTTATGGCTATCTTGTCGCCGTCGCACTTGTCCGAGCCGGTCAGCGTGCCGTCGGGAGACAGCAGTGTGCCCTTTACCCAGCCCGTCTTGCGGTCGAGGTTGTCGACTATTTCCTCGGCCAGGGTTATCGCCGTGCCGCTCGGCGCGTCAAGCTTGTGTATGTGGTGGGTCTCCTCCATGCTGACCGAATACTGCGGAAATCCGTTCATGATTTTGGCCAGGTAGCGGTTGACGGCCGAGAAAATGGCTACGCCAACGCTGAAGTTAGACGCCCAGAAGAGCGTCTTGCCCTCGTCGTTACACATGCGGCGCACGTCGTCGCCGTGGTCTTTCATCCAGCCCGTAGAGCCCGAAACTACCTTTACTCCCTTGGCGAAAGCCTTGAGGTAGTTGCCGTAGGCGGCCGTAGGGTTGGTAAACTCGATGGCAACGTCGGCCGAGGCGAACTCGGGAGAGTCGAAATCCTGCGGGTTGTCGACGTCGATTATGCATACAATCTCATGGCCGCGGCCGCGGGCTATCTGCTCAATCATCTTGCCCATCTTGCCGTAACCGATAATAGCTATCTTCATTTCTATGAATGGTTTATGTTCTGTGCAAAGATAATGCAAAATTTCGAGTAAGCGAAACGAAAGTAAATACATTTGACTTTTATGCCGGATAAATGCGCCGATACGGCCGTTCAAGAAAAACAAAGGCCATTATTTTGCGTTTTCACAATATTGTTTTAATTTTGCAACAGTTGCTTTCAGCGGACTGATATTACTGAATGATTTTATGGGAAAAAGACTTTTACGACCCGTTGGCGGAACTGTTTTGAGTGGCACGGCGATGGTTACAGTTTCAAATGATGACCTTTCAGCTTGCAAAACAAGGTTTTTCATCTTTCGAAAGGTAACCTTTCACGCTATAAAAGGATACCTTTTGCAGACCTGTCGGAAGCAAGCGGAAACCGTAAGGAAAAGCCTCCGATATGTAACAAACCGTAAGCAACTGCCACAAGCAGGCACTAACAATAATTACGCCAACGGATTGTTGCTGCTTGCGCTGGCCCTGTTCACAGCGATGGATGCGTCAGCCGGGAGCCGTTCGGATTCCGTCTACCGCTGTCTTGACAAAGCCATCGCCGAGTCGGATATTTACATCGCGCGCCACGAGAGCAAAATAAACGGCCTGAAAAAGCAGCTCGGAGCGACTCGCAGCGCCGCCGACAGATACGACATAGAGTTCAAGCTGTACGAAGCTTACAGGGCGTTCATCAACGACTCCGCCCTCGTGTACCTCCAGAGGGCCATCAAATCAGCCGACAAAACAGGCAACGCCGGCGCCGCCAACAAGTGCAGGGCACTGGCGGCATTCCAATGCTCGACGTCAGGAATGTACAAAGAGTCTCTCGACCTGCTCAACACCGTTGACCGCAACGCGCTCGGGCAAGACAACATCGTAGAATACTACATGGCCTGGCATCACCTATACGACCAGCTCGGATTCTATTCCAAGGTAGAGTGCCTGAAGCAAGTCTACGAGACCAAAGCCGAGCTTTACGCCGACTCGCTGCTTGCCGTAGCCGACAAGAACAGCCCAATATACCTGCAGACCATGGAAAACCGGATGTACGACCGCGGCGACTACCGCGCGGCCTTACGCTATAACGACAAGTGGCTGAAGCTCAACGGCGACAATCCCGAGGGCTTCGCAATCATCGCTTTCTACCGTTTTCTCGACTGCAAAATGCTGGGCGAGGAGGACGAGTGGACCTACTGGCTGGCCATGTCGTCGCTGTACGACGTACGCAACGCCACCATGGACCAGGCGTCGATGTGGGAGCTTGCAAACCATTTCTACAGTACCGGCGACAAGGAGCGTGCATACAACTACATCAACTTCGCGTGGAAATGCGCCGACAGGTTCCATACAAGGGTAAGAAGCGAACAGATCCTGCCGGCATTCTCGGCCATCAACGACATTTACCGCACGTCCATAACACGCACCAACCACTACCTCCGCATACTGCTTGCCGCCATAAGCCTGCTCGCGTTGCTTATGTTCGCAATGCTTGTCTACGTCAACAAACAGCGCAAGAGGCTCGCATCGGCCCGCAACGAACTAAGCCGCAAGAACCGACAGCTTACCGACTTGAACGCCGACATGAAGACCACGCTCGACAATCTCGACCAGACCAACCGACAGCTCACCGCAACCGGCGACCGACTTAACGACGCCATTGCCGGCCTTGACGAAAGCAACAGGGTGAAGGAGAAATACATCGGGCTGTTCCTGCGCCAATGCTCGTCGTACATAGACAAGATGGACCGCATGCGCAAGGAGACTTTATCCATGCTGAAAAACAAGCGCTACAACGAGCTTTACGAAATAATGAGACCCTACAACTTCAGGAACCGCGAACAAAAAGAGCTGTTCGAGATTTTCGACTCTACGTTCATAAGGCTGTTCCCGACGTTCGTCGACGAGTTCAACCGCCTGCTGAAGCCCGAATTCCGCATACATCTTACCGATACGTCACGCCTTAACACCGACATACGCATATTCGCGCTGATACGCCTCGGCATTGACGACAGCTCGAAGATAGCCGAGTTCCTGCATTACTCGGTCAACACCATCTACAACTATCGGGCACGGATAAAGAGCGGGGCGGCATGCGACCGCGACCAGTTCGAGGACTATGTAAAGGAAATAGGAATACCCCGAAAAAGCCTCGGGAGTGGTGAAAAATCAAGGTGCCGGCCATCGGAAGAGAATCAAGAGTAATGAAGCCGATGTCGGCATAAACGCCGACGCGCCACTTAATCCGCCCCGCCCAACAGGGCGACAAGACACTTGCGCACGTCAGTCAGCAACATACAATTACATTAACAACATAATAATAAAGAACATGAAGATAGCTGTTTTCTGCTCGGCCAACTCGAACATCGAAGTTGAATATTTCAATATAACTGAAGAATTGGGCCACTGGGCCGGCCAAAACGGCCACACAATAGTATTCGGAGGATGCAACCTCGGCCTCATGGAGTGTGTAGCCAAGGCGGCACGCGAGGCCGGCGGACGCACCATAGGCGTAGTTCCCACCATCATTGAGCGTGGCGGCAAGGCCAGCCCTAACATGGACGTATGCATACCTTGCGACAACCTGAGCGACAGGAAAGAGCTCATGATAGGACAATGTGACGCGGCAATAGCCCTGCCCGGCGGCCTCGGCACGCTCGACGAAGTGTTTACGATGGCAGCGGCGGCCACCATAGGCTACCACCACAAGCCCATAATACTGCTCAACGCCGGCGGTTTCTGGAATACGCTGATAGCCCTTCTCGACGACCTCCAGGGCAAAGGAATGGTAAGGGGAGAATGGAGGAATATAATAAAGGTCGCGGATGACCTGGAAGAATGCATAAAGGAGTTAAGAAGTTAAAGGAGTAAAGGAGTTAAGACAAATGCCCGACCGCTTATCGTCTGATAAAATAAGCAACGGAACTGTTGTCTTAACTCCTTTACTCCTTTAACTTCTTAACTACTGAAAAGAGACTATCTATCCTCCTTCAGCCTATCGGCCATTGCCCTGCCGAGCGCCTCGCACAGGGCAAAGGTGTCGTCCTTGAGGCTCTGCTTCATCTCCACCGGAGTGCCCACAGGCTCGAACTTCAGGTGTTGCTCGTTCCATTCCTTGATACGCTCGACGGCCTTTCCGGCCCACGCATAGCTGCCGAACCAGCCTATATAGTGGCGGTTCTTGATGTCCTTGCCGGCAAGTTCGCTCAGCAATACCTCCATCTCGTGGTACAGTCCGGCGTTGTACGTCGGCGCGCCGACGATAAGTCCGCGGTAACGGAACACGTCACGGATAATGTAAGAGTGGTGGGTCTTCGACACGTTGTACATAACGATGTTCTTGATGCCGGCCTGGCTCGCGGCGCGGGCAATCACTTCGGCCATGCGCTCGGTGTTGCCGTACATCGTTCCGTAGCATATCACGATGCCTTCCTCGGTCTCGTAGCGGCTCAAGCGGTCGTAAATGCCGATTACCTTGTCGATATACTCATGCCAAACGGGGCCGTGCGTAGAGCAGATGTAGTCAAGTTGTACGCCCTCGAGCTTCTTCAGGGCGTTCTGTACGGGAGTGCCGTACTTGCCGACGATGTTCGAATAATAGCGTATCATCTCCAACCAGAACTCATCGCAGTTGATTTCAGAGTCGATTATGCCGCCGTTCAGCGCGCCGAAGCAGCCGAAGGCGTCGCCCGAGAACAGCGTGTTGGTGGTCGTGTCGAGCGTTACCATCGTCTCGGGCCAGTGCACCATCGGCGTCAGCACGAACGAAAGCTCGTGGCGCCCGAGGCTGAGCGTAGAGCCGTTCTTCACCTCCACCTCGTCGGTTGTTATGCCGTAGAAGCCCTCTATCATGCCAAACGTCTTCTTGTTGGCCACGATTTTTATTCCGGGATAGTATTTACGGATAAGCTCTATGGCACCGCTGTGGTCGGGCTCCATGTGGTTTATTACGAGGTAGTCAATCTGCCTGTCGCCCAATATCTCACGTATGTTCTTCAGGAAAGGCATGAAGAAGTCAACTTCAACTGTATCAATAAGGCATACCTTTTCGTCGTCAATAAGGTAAGAGTTGTAGGAAACTCCGTTCGGCAGCGGCCACAAGCCCTCGAAAAGCTCCTTGTTGCGGTCGTTCACGCCGACATAATAGATTTTGTCTGTAATCTCAATCATCGTTATCGTAGCTTTAGTTGTTATTAGTCTTGGGGTTTATTAGGCTTATCAGGCTAATTAGGCCCAATAAGCCTGATAGGCCTTATTAGCCCAATTAGTTTCCGCTTAGCTCAGCCTTCATGGCTTCGCCGAAGTCCTTGTCAATCGAGTTGTCAATGCTCTTGCAGCAGTTGGCCGAGAAGGCCAGGGCGCAGGCTATTATCTTGTCCCATGTCTGTTCGGGTATCGCGCCGTCCATCATGTCGCGCGTCACGCCGTAGCGCATCAGGCCGTACACCAGTCCGGCGTTGAAGTTGTCGCCGGCGCCGATGGTGCTCACCGTGTCGGTTGCCGTCACGGGATAGCTCTTCTTCAGCCCCAAGTCGCCGCGCAGCTCCACGGGGTTGGCCCCGTCGGTATATACGAACTTCTTGCAGTAGAACGATATCTCCGAGTTATACACCTTGTCGGGCGTGTCCATGTTGTACATCACCTTGAAGTCGTCGCGGCTGCCGCGCACTATGTCGGCATACTCGAAGTTCTCCAGTATGTTCGGCGTCAGCTTGAGCACCTCGTCGGCGTGCGCCGCGCGGAAGTTCACGTCATAGTAGATTATCGCCCCACGGTCGCGCGCGGCGTTGAGTATGGCGGCCACCTGCGGGCGTATCACGGGGTTGACAGAGTAGTAAGAGCCTATCATCACTACGTCGTCACGGTTTATTTCCGGCACTACATAGTCGAGCCTGTCGTGCGGATGGTCCTTGTAGAATATGTACTCGGCGTCGTTCTGCTCGTTAAGGAAGGCCAGCGAGATGGGCGACTTGCTGCCCTTGAACATCCCTACGTTGTCGGCCTCCACCCCGTTTTCCTTCAGGAAGTCTATCGTCCTCTTGCCTATGCGGTCGTTGCCCACCTCGCTGACGAAGGCCGCCGGCACACCGGCACGCCCCAGCGAGATAATACCGTTGTAAACCGAGCCGCCAGGCACGGCGCTCACCGGCTGTCCATGCTTGAAGATTATGTCGAGCACGGTTTCGCCTATTCCTATTACCTTGCGCATTGTATATCCTTTACCTTAAGTATGTTATCGGTGGCAAAGTTACGAATTTTTTGTTTTTTATATAATAAAACAAAGTATAAACTCGTGAAAATCATGTATTTTTGCAAACCGAACAACCAAGGAGCAAAGCTCCACTTTACTCCTGAATAAATTAAACAACATGAACTACAACACACATACTCTGGCCAACGGACTGCGTATCATCCACCTGCCGTCGGCCTCGCCCGTGGTATATTGCGGCTACGGGATATGCGCCGGCACGCGCGACGAGCGCCCCGGCGAGGAGGGACTTGCCCACTTCTGCGAGCACGCCACCTTCAAGGGCACTTCGAGGCGCAACTCGCTGCAGGTGCTCAACCGCCTGGAGAGGGTCGGGGGCGACCTCAACGCCTTCACCAACAAGGAGGACACAGTGTTCTACTCGGCAATTCTGCGCGAGCACCTGCCGCGCGCCGTCGACCTGCTTACCGACATCGTATTCCACAGCACGTACCCGCAGGCCGAGCTCGACAAGGAAATCGAGGTGATCTGCGACGAGATAGAGTGCTACAACGACTCGCCTGCCGAACTGATTTACGACGAGTTCGACAACATCATCTTCGCCGGACATCCTCTCGGGCACAACATTCTCGGAACGTCGGAGCGCCTGCGCGGATATACGACCGACGACGCCATCGGCTTCACCTCACGCTTCTACCGCCCGGAGAACGCGGTATTCTTCTCGTACGGCAACATCGACTTCGGCCGGCTGGTGACGCTGCTCGAACGCGCCACGAGCGACTTTCCCGACCACGCGCCGCTACTCAACACAAGCTGCGAGGCGCCGCTGCCGCCGGCGACAGCTCACGAGCTGGTGATGAACCGGGGCACGCACCAGGCGCACGTGATGATAGGACGCAGGGCCTACGACGTGCATGTCGACCGCCGCATGGCGCTATACCTGCTCAACAACATCGTGGGCGGCCCGGCCATGAACGCCCTGCTCAACATAGCGCTGAGGGAGAGGAACGGACTGGTGTACACCGTCGACAGCTCGATGGTAAGCTACTCTGACACGGGTCTGTGGTGCGTCTACTTCGGATGCGACCCCAAGGACGTGGCGCGCTGCCGCCGGCTGGTGGCACGGGAGCTCGACAAGATGGCCTCGAAGCCCCTCTCGGCAGCACGGCTGGCTGCCGCAAAACGCCAAATAAAGGGGCAAATCGGCGTGGCATGCGACAACCGCGAGAGCTTCGCCCTCGACTTCTCGAAGAACTACCTGCACAGCGGCAGGGAGAAAGACATATCCCGACTGATGGAGAAAATCGACGAGCTGACGCCCGAAGACCTGCAGGACGTGGCGCGCGAGATATTCGACCCCGGAACAATAACCACGCTGATGTTCGTCTGAACGGCAGCGGACGAGAACCGAAAGGTGGCCTTTTACATTACAAAAGGCCACCTTTCGCGTTGCTATATGCCGTCTTTCAGCCTCCGAAAGACGGCCTTTTATAACCCCTCTGACTATCAGCCACTTACACTCCGCCTGCCGCCCTACTCACGGCAGGCCCCTGCCCCGCCCCAACTTTGCAACCCGGTTGCACTCCTTTAGCCGTACTTTTGCATCAGTAAAACGACTATTTAAACAGCAAAAGATATGGAAGAAAGGAGTTTTCTCAAACCGGGCATATCGCTGGCCATGCTCATCGCAGGCATTGTCATGGCGCATGCCAACGTCGGTTGGTTTGCCGGCGGGGCGCCGCGCATAGCCTGGTACATCGTGGCTTTCCTGCCCGTAGGGCTCGGAGTGATGAAGGAGGCATGGGAATGCGCCATGAAGGGCGACGTGTTCAGCGAGTTCATGCTGATGAGCGTGGCGTCAATCGGCGCCTTCGCCATCGGCGAATATCCCGAGGCTGTGGCCGTAATGCTGTTCTACTGCATCGGCGAGACCCTGCAGGACATGGCCGTTGACCGTGCCCGCGACAACATCAAGAGCCTGATGGAGTTCCGTCCCGACCACGCCTCGGTAGTGACGGCCACGGGTATCGTAACCAAGAGTCCAGACGAAGTGGCCGTAGGCGACATCATCGAGGTGCGCCCGGGCGAGCGCGTACCGCTCGACGGCGTGCTGACAACGCCGGCCGCGGCGCTCAACACGGCGGCCCTGACGGGCGAGAGCGTGCCCCGCACGATAGAGACCGGCGGCGAGGTGCTGGCCGGGATGATAGCCACCGACAGCGCGGTGCGCCTCCGTGTGACGCGCCCCGCCGACCAGAGCGCCGTGGCCCGCATACTATCCATGGTGGAAGAGGCCTCCGGGCGCAAGGCTCCGGCCGAACTGTTCATCCGCAAGTTCGCCCGTGTCTACACACCTACGGTCATCGCCCTGGCGGCGCTTACAGCGCTTGTGCCGTGGCTGTGGTCGCTGGCCGACGCGTCGTTCGCCTACGACTTCAGCACATGGTTCTACCGGGCGCTAATCTTCCTTGTGATATCGTGCCCCTGCGCGCTGGTCATCAGCATACCGCTGAGTTATTTCGGAGGTATCGGGGCGGCCTCAAGGAAGGGCATACTCTTCAAGGGCGGCAACTGGCTCGACGCCGTGACACGACTCGACACCGTAGTGTTCGACAAGACGGGAACGCTGACACGCGGCAAGTTCGACGTCGTAAAAGTCGACGACAAGGCACACGAAGGACTGCTTGACGTGGTGGCCGCCATGGAGAGCGGCAGCAACCATCCAATAGCCAAGGCAATAACCGAATACGCGGGAAGCACTGGCGTAAGCGTAACCGAGCTGAAAGACATACCCGGCTACGGGCTTGCGGCCGTGGCCGGAGGCTCGCGCTGGCTGGCCGGCACGCTGAAGCTGCTCGACCGCGAGGGCGTAGCCTACCCGGAAGAGCTGGCCTCGGTGCCCGAAACAATCGTGGCCTGCGCCAGGGACGGACGGTATGTAGGGCACATACTGCTTGCCGACACGCTGAAAGACGACGCCATAGAGGCCGTTGCCCGACTGCGCAAGAGCGGCGTAGGGCATGTCGAGATACTGTCGGGCGACAAGCAGGCGCTCGTTGACAAGGTGGCCGACACGCTGAAGGTGGACAAGGGCTACGGCGACCTTCTGCCCGAAGACAAGGTAAAACATATCGAAGCCCTGAAGCATGACGGGCGCAACGTGGCCTTCGTAGGCGACGGAATAAACGACGCCCCCGTGCTGGCGCTGAGCAACGTAGGCATTGCCATGGGAGGACTTGGCGCCGACATGGCAGTAGAAACGGCCGACGTGGTGATACAGAACGACAGCCCGGCGAAAGTGGCCGCCGCCATACGCATAGGCCGCCGCACGCGCCGCATTGTACACGAGAACATCGTCTTCGCCATCGGAATAAAGCTGCTGGTGATGGTTCTCGGCCTGTTCGGAATGGCAAACCTCTGGGCCGCCGTCTTCGCCGACGTAGGCGTGGCCCTGCTCGCGGTGCTTAACGCCACGAGAGTGTTCTTTGACAAGAAGGATTCATTTAAGTAGTTAAAGGAGATTTTTTCAGTAGTTAAAGGAGTTAAAAGTAGTTATCGCTCACTTCGTTCGCTAGGAGTTAAAGTCATTACCCTTGTTAGATGTGTAGTGGTTGATATCCATTAACGTAATAATTAACAAAGCATTTGACTTTAACTTCTAGCGAACGAAGTGAGCGATAACTACTTTAACTCCTTTAACTACTAAGTCATTTGACTTTAACTCCTAGCGAACGAAGTGAACGATAACTACTTTTAACTTCTTTAACTACTCAATTAACACCTTTCTTCCTATTTATCACTACATTTGCAACAGTATGGCTGACGAACAGTTTTATATAGACAAGCTTGTGCATCGCGGCATAAAGCCCACCGCCACGAGGCTGCTCATCCTGAAGGAGATGTTCAGGGGCGACGAGACGGTGTCGCTGCCGCAGCTCGAAAGGCTGCTTCCGACGGTTGACAAGAGCACTATCTCGCGCACTTTGTCGGTATTCCTGATGAACAAGCTGATACATGCCGTCGACGACGGGAGCGGCTCGCTGAAGTACAACGTGTGCTCGGACGAGTGCGACTGCGGCGTTGACGACGAGCATACGCACTTCTACTGCGAGCACTGCCACCGCACTTTCTGCCTTAAACGCATACATGTGCCCGTGGTTGAGCTGCCCGACGGCTTCCTAATGAACAGCATAAACTACGTCATTAAGGGCCTTTGCCCCGAATGCGCGGAGAAAGAAGAGGGGAGGCACAGAAGGTAGTTTTCAGTAGTTAAAGTAGTTAAAGAAGTTATCGCTCACTTCGTTCGCTAAGTAG
>ERZ827423.390-NODE-390-length-57901-cov-5.804325_pt1 | contig 57901 bp, 35 predicted proteins | sample MGYA00519775_ERZ827423 | MGnify/ENA primary metagenome ERZ827423 (study PRJEB31778, sample SAMEA3449296) | human gut metagenome | biome: human gut; feature: human-associated habitat; material: faeces | place: United Kingdom | collected 2010/2012 ... | reverse complement strand
ACGAGGCTTTTCTCAGAACGCGGGTGGAGAACGCCTGGGAATACCGGAAAAAGGTGGTGGACACCGGCAGCTGCCGGGTGATTTTCGGCGAGGCGGATTTCCTGCCCGGTCTGGTGGTGGACAAGTTCTCCGACGTGCTGGTGGTGCAGTCTCTGGCGCTGGGCATGGATCGGTACAAGTCCTTTATTTTGCAAACTCTGACAGAATTGATGGCAAAGGACGGCATTTCCATCCGGGGTATTTATGAGCGCTCCGACGCCAAAGTACGGGAGCAGGAGGGAATGCCCCGGGTCAAGGGCTTCCTGTCCGACCCCTTTGACACCAAGGTGGAAATCGTGGAAAACGGCGTTAAATATTTCGTAGACGTGGCCGAAGGGCAGAAAACCGGCTTTTTCCTCGACCAGAAATACAACCGCAAGGCCATCTGGCCGCTGTGTCCCGGCGCGGAGGTGCTGGACTGCTTCACCCACACCGGCTCCTTTGCTCTGAACGCGGGTCTTGCCGGGGCGCTCCATGTGCTGGGGGTGGACGCTTCGGAGCTGGGCGTTGCCCAGGCCCGGGAAAACGCCGCCCTCAACGGTCTTTCCGACCGGGTGGAATTTCTCTGCGCGGACGTGTTTGCGCTGCTGCCGGAGCTGGAAGCCAAGGGGCAGAAATTTGACCTTGTGATTCTCGACCCTCCGGCCTTCACCAAATCCCGCGCCTCCGTGAAAAAGGCGGTGACGGGCTATCGGGAGATCAACCTCCGGGCAATGAAGCTCATTAAGGACGGCGGCTTCCTCGCCACCTGCTCCTGTTCCCATTTTGTGGACTACGCGCTGTTCACCCAGACCATCGGTCAGGCCGCCCGGAACGTCCACAAGCGGCTGCGTCAGGTGGAATACCGCACCCAGGCGCCGGATCACCCCATTTTGTGGGACGCCGAGGATTCCTACTACCTGAAATTCTACATTTTTCAGGTCTGCGACGAAAAATAACGAACGGGAGCCATCACATGGAAATGTGATGGCTCCCGTATTTTTCTGCTTTCCGTCTTGCCCTCTGAAACCGGTACTCCGTCCAGCATTCCAGCCCCATGGGCAGCAGGCACAGCGCGGCGTAGCCGACGGCGGTCAATGCGCTTACATTTTCCAGGGGCTTCCATACAATCCGGGGATTGTAGAACATCGTCGTTGCCCCCAGAATCGCCCCCATGGCGGTCAGGGTGATGCCGGAAAACAGGGCGATCACAAACGCCCTGTCCCGGTTATCGAAGCGGTAGATGGAAAACGCCGTCCGCCCCCGAAGCAGACTGCCCCGGGAACGCATGGCGTCGGATTCCAGCACCAGCGCGGAGATCATCCAGGTAACCAGCATGGAGAATATCCCCAGGCAATTGGCAAGCCGCCGGAAAAGACTACCCTGATTGCTCCCCCGGCCGATGCCCTTCCGGGCGAGGTTGATTTTCCTTGCCTCCCGGCCGACTCTGGGAATGAAGCGCAGAAGAATCGTAAGGAAAAGCGACAAGCGCGGGCTGATTCTTCCGAATAGGTACCCTACTTTGTCCGAAGTCACTACGCGAAATATGACCTCCAGCCACATGCACAATATCGCAAACCGCATTCCCTTGACCAGACCGTAGACAAAGCTTTCCACCGTCAGATTGTTGCCGATGAAATTCTGCCGCAGCACCGTAACGCCGAAGTGGTGATAGGAGCTATAGTACAGCCCAAACACCAGAATCAGCGGTATAAAAAACAGGTTAACAGCCACCGCCCGTTTTCCGCAGCGCCTGACGCTGTAGGCAAAGGCGCTGACATAGGCGATCGCCAGAAACACCGGGTGGTCGAAGCGCACCGCCCCGTACAGCGCGGCGGCGAAGAAAAGGAAATTCACCGCCGGATGACAGCTTTCAAAGCCCATGTTCGTCCTCCGTCATTCCGCACCATCCTCAGCTGCCATCCATGTGCTTCCCACGTCCTTGCCGTAGCCATTGCAGGTGTAGCACCAGACGATGTCGTCCCCGTTTTCCACCGCATAGGCCGAGCAGCCGTAATTGGGGAACCGGCCGTTTACCTTGTACATCCAGCCGGATTCTTTGCCGCAGTCGAACTCGTATAAATGGTTGATGCCCTCAACATAGCTGCTGCCATACATAGGCGTCCAGCTGGATTCCAGCTGGATATCCGCCGCCGTGCTTACCCTTTGCAGCACGTCAAAGGCGCTGTCGCCCCGGGCAAAGGAAACCCGGGTTTTTGGCAGGATCACCCCGTCTTTCGGGACATAGGGTGCTTTTTCCTTATCCAGCGCGCCCAGATTGTTCAGAATCGTGTCGCAGACGATGGTGACGGTGCAGACGTTCCCCTCCTGCCCCGGGGTGATGAGAGCATTGTCCGGAATCTCCGTAATTTTGTACAGGCTTCCAAGATTGCCGTCTTCCCCGCCCCGCAGGTGAAACGCCGTCAGAAGGCCGGTCACGGCGATCACAACGATCAGCAGAACCATCACGATATTTGCAAGCCGCTTTTTCTTCATACGCTGTTTCTCCCTGCGAAGCTGTTTTTACGTCTCTGTCATGGTATACAGGGTGGATTTTCCCTGCTCCGCACGGCTCACCGCCACGAGGGCATAGAAGCCCTGCTCCGTCGCCATTACGTCTTCCTCCCCGTCGGGGATATGCCGGAACGCGCCGTTCTCCGTCCGGAATTCCAGGAGTCTGCTCACCAGCGTGTTCCCGCCTTTGACGAACCGGGAATCGGTCAGGCTGACGCCCAGCTCCGTCAGCGCCACGATCACCTGGGCGATGGACTCGCTGCTCTCCGATTCATAGGCGACAAAGCCGCCGTTTTCCTCCTGCTGCTGAGACAGGACGGTCAGCCCCCGCTCCACCGCGTCCGCCACGTCCTGCCGGTCGCGGTACTTGGCCAGAGCTTGCAGTGCCATGGCCGTGATATCCGTCTCCGGGTCGCCCCCCGCAAACGACCAGCCGCCGTCGGGAAGCTCCGCGTTCAGAATGTAGTCAACGTACCCGTCTCGCGTGGCCTGGGTGGTTCCGGCGATGTTTTCCGGGATGTCATACGCCCCGCTGTCCAGCGCCAGCAGCGCGAAAATGGGGCCGTTGATTCCCTGAAATACCGTCTGGTCAAAGTCCGCCAGAGGAATCAGCAGATTGAACCCGCCAACGTCCGCGGCGTCCCGCCCCAGCGCCGTCCACGCCAGAATCACCCGGGAATACTCCGTGTATTTTTTCGCGTGGAGTACGCCGCCGTGTTCCGCCGTGTAGGCCGCCACGTTTTCGCCGTAGCTTTCAAAATATTCCTTCGGCACCGCAACGCCGGAGCGCGCCAGACCGAACACTGCCCACTCGCCCCCCACGGAGCCGTAGGTTGGCTGGGGAATCTGCGCCATCAGCCACTGGGCGGTCTGGGTCAGTTCCTCTTCCGTTACCGTGATTCCCTCAGCGGCTGTCCGGGTTTCCACAGCCGCAGTCGTTCCAACGCTTTCCCCCTGCGGCTTGTCCGCGGCGCAGCCGGTGACCGGCAGCGCCAGGATAAGCGCCAGCAAAAGGGCAATCCATTTTCTGTTCATAACATGCTCCTATTCCTTGTCTTCCGTTTCCTTCGGGGCCGCCGCCGGGAACTCCTTCAGAGTTCCCGCGGCATACTGGAGAATCAGCACGGCGTCGTTGCTGTCAATGACGCCGTCGCCGCTGACGTCCGCCGTCTTCAAAGAAAGTTCTGTATCAAGGCGCTTCGCTTCATAGTCCAGAATCATCCGGGCGTCGGCCTGATCCACCTTGCCGTCGCCGTTGACGTCGCCGGGAAGTCCGTCGCCCACGGTCAGGTTCAGCGTGGCGACAGGTATCATCGTCTCCACGCCGAAGGTCATTTCCGTTCCGTTTTCTTCGTTGTGGTACATGACATAGGGGAAGGAAACGGCAAATTCCCCGTCGCCAGCGTCCAGCGGCTCACGCTTATACGTCACATAAGTCGTAACGTCTCTTGTCTTTCCGTTGGCATAGACCGCCGTGACAACCATTCCGGCGGGGTCGAAGGTCTCCCCTTCCCCATACGTGGTCTTCGTGGGCTGCTGGGTGATCTCAAGGCGCTCGATGGCGCTTCCATAGGCCATCAGCCGCGCCGAGTCATTCTTGAAGTAGACCGTGCCGTATTCGTCGGTGATGGGGCTGCAAATGGCGTACTGCGCCTGATCGCCGGTGGGGGTAAACAGCGCGTAGGCCGTCGTGCGGCCGCCCTCGGTAGTAACGTAGTCCGGTGTCGTCTGCCCGGCTCTGTCCCGCAGAACCCGCAGCTTGCCGGGGGTCATGTTGTCAAAGAAATAGACGTATACGCAGCCGCTTTCCTGCTCGTAGGCCGTGGTCAGCAGGCCGCTGGTCTGGGGGTAGCCCTGGGTATCGACACGATAGACAATGCTCCTTGCGCCGACGTCGATCACCGTAATGTTGTGGCCGGAGTACGAACTGAACTGTCCCGCGCCGGAAACGCCCAGGTAGGCTCTGCCGCCATAGACCACGGGGGTGGATGTACTCATGGGAACGCCGCCCACGCCGTTTGCCAGATTCACGCTCCACTTACTTCTCAGCTTCCGGTTGCCGGATACCTGAACGGAATAGAAGGTGCCGCCCTTGGAGGTAAAGTAGTAAGCGTCCGTCTCATCGTCGTAAACCACCGTACTGCGGATATCCGCGTTCAGATTGTCCCAGCTGTCCAGCAGCTCGCCCGTGGCGGGGTCCAGAAGTAGCAGCCGGGAGGTCTGGCTGGTGTAGCCGTTTCCGCCGTCGTCCGTTCCCACCAGCAGGAAGTCGTCGGCCACGTAAGCGCCTGCCCAGTAGAAGCCGCCCTTGCTGGTATAGTACCAGGAGGCGCACTTGCTTTCCCCGGACTGTGCCGGGTCTTCATCGGTGACGGACAGGCAGACGAAGTTTGCGTTGCCGGTCTCGCTGTTCCAGAAGCCGGTGTATAGATAGCCGTTTTTCACCGTCAGCGGGCAGTTGGGCTGTCCGCCAAGCTTGTCCGTGTAAATCCAGAGGGATTCCAGCGTGGATGCGTTGAAGGCCTGCACCGTGCCGCCGGACAGCGCCACGAAGACCATGCCGTCCGCGTAAACCGGCGGGGTGATGGAGAAGCTGGACTTGTGATCCATGTTTGCCTTTACCTTGACCTCGCCGCTTACGGTGTCAATGCGGTAGATTTTGTCGCCGGCGTAGGTGATGATATCTCCGTCCACCAGGATCGGGCTGCCCACGGCGTCCGAGTCAAATCCCACGCCCAGCTGGTTTGCCCAGTACAGGGTACCGTCCTGCGCCGCCGTGGGAATCGGGGCATCGGTGACGCCGTTGTTGGTATCCGAGCCGCGGAAATCCGCCCACTGAGCCGGGATATACGGGTCGATGGCGGGATTGGACGCCGCCTGATTCAGCGACCAGGCGATGACGGCCGCGCCGCCGTCCTCCGTTTCGGTGACGGGGTAAACCTCTGTACCGTTGGAAATCACCAGCGCCCCGGCATCGTCCCGGGTCACGGTCAGGGTGCCGGACACGGCCTCGTAGCCGTATTTTGTCAGCGCGTAGCTGTAGCTGCTGCCCTCGCAGAGAAGATAATGCCCCCCGTTCTCCGGCAGCTGCTGCTCGCCGGTGAGAACGCTGCGTATGTGCAGCAGCGCATCCGCCGGTTCGGTAGTGAAGGTCACTTCCACCGGGGGAGATTTCAGAATGTTCAGGGTATAGGTTCCGGTACCGTCCGGAGCCTTGTCGTTTTCCACCGTGACCCTGACGGTCTGGGTGTTGATGGTACCGTCCAGGGGGATGACCGCGATGCCTTCGGCGGTCACATCCGTGCCGTCCACCTTGACGCGGTAGCCCACGTCCTCTTCGCCGTAGCAGGTGTTATCCGCATAGCGGGAAAGCCCCAGCTCCAGATTCTGCGCCGCCATGGAGACCGTCACGGAATAGGATTTGACGCCGGGGGCGAAGCCTGTGGTTCCGTCCTCCCTCGTCAGGGTCGCGGCTGCGCCGTCACAGCTGGCGGTTATGTCCTTCAGCGTCAGCGTCCGGGTGAATTTTGTCAGATAATCCTGGTAAAATGTAATACCGTTTTCTACCTTTGTCAACCGAAGGGTGACCGTGCCCGAAACGGGGTTTTCCTTCATCAGCAGGCGGTTCAGCTGGGTGCCGGAAGCTGCGCCGGAGAGTAGATCAACGGTTTTTTCCTTCCCGTGGTACAGGCTGCCGCTGAATACCTGATTATAAATTGCCTGAATGCTGACATTTTTCTCCCCGGTCGCCGCCCAGGCGTAAACCATATGCTCCGTATCCTCATAGGAAACCCTGTAGCTGTGATTCTCCGGGGTGAAGGAAGCGTCGGTTTTCAGGGAATTTTTGGAGGCCGCAGCGGCTTTTTTCCCGTAGGCCAGACTTGTCAGCCAATCGCTCATGGAGCTGAAATCCACGGTGATGGTGCTGTCGGCCACTTCCTCAAGGGAAAAATCGTCCGTAATGTGGTAATACGTACCCCGGGTCGCAACATAGCGGTAGGTCTCTCCGGGAACCAGGGTGTACCGGTATCGATTCTGGGTCGCGGACTCCCGGTGGGTCACGTAGGGCATCACCACGCCGTTGCTGTTGACCACCTCAACGGTCACGGAACGCTCCGACAGGAAGGATAGGCTCTTACCCTTCCCCGGCTGAATGGTCAGGGTATAGGTGCTGGAATAGCCGTTGGCGGAAACCGTCACCGGGATAACCGTCTCGCCGGAAACAGGCACCGTCACGCCGTTTGCCGCGTTCTGACCGTCCACCGTTACGGTATAGCCCTTTTCCAGGGGCTGCCCCGTGACGGTGACCGCCGTGACCGTGTCCAGAACCTTATAGGGATACGCCACGGTCTCCGGCGTGAAGGGGGCGGAGGCCGCCTGGTCTACGCCCTTCTGGTCTGTCACCCGGATGGAAACCAGGGTGGGGACACGGGCGAAATTGACCTTGTAGTCCTGAGAATAGGTATAGCCGTCCTCGCCCTGGCTGGTGAGCCGGTAAATGACAGTGCTGCCCGCCGCGCCCCGCGACAGCACGCTGTAAGCGCCGCTGGTCAGGGACTGAAACGCAAGCGCCTTTTCCATCCGCTCGCCGGTGCTTGCCAGGGTATAAATGGCAGTCAGAGTCGGAACCTCTGCCAGCAGACCGGTATCATACTCCGCATAAGCGTAGACGGAGCCGGTGAAGGTGTCCGGCACCGGAACCGTCACTTCTCTGTCAGACCAGTCCCCCAGCTGCCATTCTTCATCCGTGAACCTGTTGTCCTTGTTGGTCTCCCCGCCGTAGCTTCCGGAAAGGCGGAAGGTGTCGGTGATCAGCCATTTCGACTGAGGCAATTTTCCCGACACCGCCCCGGCGGCGCTGACCGTGATTTTGCCCCCGAACCGCAGTCCCGCCTGCTCGACGCAGAAGGTATAGTCGCCCTTGGGCAGCTCCAGCACGCCGTCGCCGTCGTCCGTCCACTGCTTTCCGTAGGCATTTTCCGCCGTAATAGACACGCCGGGGTAGTTGGCGTCGGAGTACGCCGCCGAACCGTCTGTGAAGCGAACCGGGTAACGCTGACCGTTGAGAGAATTTTCATAGTTTTTGACCGCGTCATTCAAGCTTGCCGCAAGGGTCTTGGCGGACTCGCCGTTGATGCCCACGAACAAATCCCGGGCAGTGCCGTATTCCTTTTTGGCGGCCGCCTGGACGTCGCTGTCCTTTTTCTTGTAGTCCGCCATGGCGCGCATCAGCTGCTTCAGCCCGTCGCTGGGCTTGCTGTCCATATCCTCGCTGAAGCGCAGATAGCCAATGGATGATGCGCTGACGGACAGGTCGTAGTTACCGTTCTCGTCGCTGCGGGTAAAGTTGCCCGTTACGCCGTCGATGGCGGAGATCATGCCGGTATCCAGCCCCGTGAAGGTGTGTCCGCTGGCGCTCAGCGCCTGGGCAGCGGTCTGCCCCGCCGTATAGGAAACGTACTCCGGCGCGATGACCAGCTTTCCCCCGGCCTCCGCCACGAGAATAAATCCGTTTTCCGCCGCGAGAGCCGTCACCGGCAGACAGCCGATGAGCAGCAGCGCGGAAAGCAGCAGGCACGCAAGGCGCTTTCTCAAATTCTGTTTCATTTCTTTTCCTCCTAGTACAGGCACTGAACCCATTTTATCCACACCCGGCGGTACCATTTAACATTCTTTTTTAGGCTCCCCCGGGTATCGGCGTAGAATTTCAGCGCCGACTCTCTTTGCGCCTGGGTGAGCGCATGGCTGCTGAACAGGGCGAGGTCATTCAGGCGGATGGCTTCCTCCAGCGCCGACGCGTAATCGTCGCCAAACCGCCGTTTCGCCGGTTCCAGCAGCGCCCGCATGGAGCCGTTTCCTCTGCGCAGACCCAGCTTTTCCAGCAGCGCCGCCGTATCCGCGAAAATCCAGGAAACGGCTTCGTTTATGTTTTCCAGCTGATATTTCTGCTCCCTGCGCTTGCGAAGCAGCTTTCTTCTGAAGATCAGAAGCAGGAGCAGCAGTAGCACAGCCAGAAGCACCCAAAGTGCGCCCAGCAGCACGGTTTTGGTCAGCTTCGTCACGGTGCCGCCGTCCGGCTCGGGTTTCTCGGAGGGATCCTCCCCCGGGGTCGTCTCCTCCGGCTGGGTCTCCGATTCAGTACTGTCCGAATCCCCCTCATTGGGGGTTTCCTCCGGCTTCTGTTCCGGCACTTCCCCCAGTCCGGGGGTCAGCTCCATGGGAATCCAGCCGATTCCGTCCTGATAGACCTCCGCCCATGCCCGGGCACAGCTGCTGTCCACGGTCAGCGGCTCACCCGCCTTGGCAGCGGCGGCCATTTCTTCCGAAATGACGTACCCTTCGGCGTACCGCGCCGGGATTCCAAAATAACGCAGGGTCATAACCGCCACCGTGGCGTACTGGAAGCGCGTCCCCCTCGCCGCGGCCAGGGGCAGCTCCATATCCTCCGGCGTCCCCTCCTCCGGGAAGCACCGGCTCAGGAAGTTCAGCGTGCATGTCTGTGCCTGAAGCAGGGTCAGATTTTCCCGGGAGCCGTAGTCCGCCGCAGTTTCGTCCCAGAATTTCCCCAGCAGCTGGGTCACGCTTTCCGGAACCTGAAGATAATTGCGGTACACAAAGCTCCGGTAGGCGCTTTCCGCCTTCCGGAATTGCAGGACTTGGGCATCATCGGAGGTTTGCAGATACGCCAGGGTCTGTTCGATTCCGTTCCCGCCGCCGGTTATCACGGAGTACCGGTACGTCCTCTCTCCATCGGAGGAAAGGCTGTCCTCTTTCAGATTTTCCGCCGGCAGATTTCCCGTGTCCCGCAGGGAAAAGGGAACATATTGGTAAGCGCTGCACGCGCCGATATTTTCAATCAAAACGCTGCCCGTTTTTCCGTCCGTTCCGGCAGCGGCCGACGCATACTGCGCCGCCGGGTGGAAAGCGTTCTCGTTCAGCCAGTATAAAAGCTCCTGATTTTGCGCCAAAACGGCGGAATCCACCGTTTTCCAGGTGTCGCCCTCCAGCGCAGCCCCGGTGAATCCCCGCAAATACAGGGTCTCCGGGTTCGACATGGTCACTTCCAGCCCCGGCCGGGTACCCTCCGGCTTCCGATAATCCGTGAAGTCTCCCTCGGGCAGTACGGTGTTTTCCGTCTCATAGCGGTAAGTGTGAATCGCCTTGCGGCTGTTTTCGCCGATCTTCTGCGTCCAGCCTTGCACGCCGGGAACCGACGCACCTAACAGCAGCAGTCCCGCCGCGATTCCGCAGAGAACCCAACCGGCTGTGACCGGGAACGCCGCTTTCCGGCTCTGCCATCCGCTGTAGATGAGAATCAGCGCAGCCGCCGCCAACGCGGTCAATCCGGGAAGCACCTGATTTGTCTTGAAAACCGTCATCCCCGCCAAAGCGGCGGCGGGCAGCACCGCCGCCAGCGCGACCGGGGCATGGCTGCTCAGCCGGCAGCAAATCAGCGCGGCGGCGCTGGCCGCCGTCACGGCAAACAGCGTCAGGCACAGCCCGCTTTTTTCCGCAGGAAGCTGCGTCTCCCACTTAGGAAGCACCCAGCCCGTTCCGGCGGTATAGGTATTGCGCATCTGGTTCCAGAACAGGCTATAGCCCTCCAGCACCTGCTGCCTGAAAATCATAACCAGCAGAAACAGAACGGCCAACGCCGCCGGGAAAAACCATCGCTGCTTCCGGAACCGGATTGTCACGCCGTAAGCGATGCACACGTACCCGCCCGCCGTCAGCAGGATGGGCAGCAGCTTTCCCGTCCGGAATCCCGCCACCGCCGCAAGGGCAAACAGCAGCGCCCCGCAGGCCAGCATCGCCGCCAGCATCCGGAGCACCCACCCGCCGTCCGACGAACTCTCAGGTTGGCGCAGGTGCATCCCCTGTTTTATTTTTGAGGTCAAGGCTTTCGCCTCCCTTACACGTCAATTTCTCCTAATTGCTCCCGATACCGCCCCACGTCGAAGGGAATGCTCCCCTCCAAGGGTGACTCCCCGCAGAGCAGCGCGGTGACATGTCCCAGCCGCTGCATCTGCAATACATCGGCGCAGGGTTCCTCCCCGATGTACACCATATGCCCGCACAGGGCGTCCGGCCGGGTCTGCACCAGCAGGGACGCGCCGCCCACGCCACTGCTCCGTCCTGCGGCACGCAGCAGACTGGGGATGACGCCGACCAAATCCTCCATGGCGCAGATCTCATGCAAGACGCAGACGTTGCCCTCCGTATCGTTCCATCCCAGCGTGAACTGGACGCCGCCGTCCGCCAGGCTCCGGCACAGGGACACCACCGCTTCCGCCTGGGCGTCAATGCGTCTGACATTGCCGGACTGCCCCGTTCTCTCCCAGAACACCAGCACATTGCGGGTGATGGGCAGCGCCGGATCCCGGACGATCAGCCGGTCAAATTTGCCGCTGAGTTTCCAGTGGATCTGCCGGATGCTGTCGCCGGGAACGTATTCCCGGATCTGGAAGGTCTCCGTCAGATCGGCGCCGGGTCGCTCCTGAGAATAGCTGTCGCTGTCCTCCTGGCTGTCGGGGTTGGGAATCAGATTCACCCGAATGGGGAAGGTATCCGGCTGCACCGTCATATGGGCTTCTCCGGTACAGCCGCAGGGAACGCCGATCAGGCCAAGGCAATCATAGAGCTTCACCTGCTCCACGGAAATCCGGATGCGCCCGCAGTATTCGCTTCCCAAGCGAAGGGACGCGCGCCGCTGCCCTTTCGGGAACGCCCAGGTCATGACATGTTGGGTGCAGCTCTCGCCGTTCAGCTGGTTCCGGGCGGTCACCCGGCAGCGGATCCGCAGGGCGGGCAGCAGCGTGGGATTTTCCAGCCAGACCGTGACGCCGCCCTCGTCCCCTTTCCGCACCACGGCGGGCGCTTCCACCCGAACCCGAAGGCGTTTTCTCAGGCAAAGGTGAACCGGGAGGCTGCCCAGGGGCAAAATCAGCAGCATCGCCCCCAGAGCCAACGCGCCGCCGCTCCCGTAATACAGGGTAAGCCAGACGCAGATGCCCTCCAGCACCGCCCAACCCAATTTCATTGCGATCATAAGCAGTACCTGCTTCCGTTTATTGTTTCACCACCGGCATCTTCACAGAATCCAGGATAGCGGCGATAACCGTCTCCGGCCGTTCCTCCATCATTCTTGCCTTGGTGGTCAGCACCAGACGGTGGCAGCACACATCCGGGAATACGGCAGCCACGTCCTCCGGGATGACATAGTCCCGGCCGTTTAAGTAAGCGTAGGCCTTCGCCATCCGGCACACCGCCAGTGCGCCCCGGGGGCTGACGCCCAGCTGCACCATGGGATGCTCCCGGCTGGCCTGGGTCAAGCGGGTGACGTATTCATAAACGGCGTCCTGAATTTCCGCCTTCGCCGCCTCCTGAATCAGCGCTTGCAGCTGCTCCCGGTCGATCACCGGCGTCACCCGGTTCAGGGGGTTTTCCGTGTGCCTGTCCCTTAAAATGCTGATCTGGCTTTCAAAATCGGGGTAGCCCATGCTGATCTTGATCATGAACCGATCCAGCTGGGAGGGCGGCAGCAGCTGCGTTCCCGCGGAACCCACAGGGTTTTCGGTGGCCAGCACCACAAAGGGCTGGGGCAAATCATAGGTCTGACCGTCCACCGTCACATGCAGCTCCTCCATGGCTTCCAGCAGCGCGGACTGGGTCTTGCTGGAGGTACGGTTGATCTCGTCGGCCAGGAGCAGATTGGTCATCACCGCGCCGGGCTTATAGACGAAGCTCCCGCTTTCCTTGTCGTAAACCGAGTAGCCGATGATGTCGGAAGGGACGGTGTCGGAGGTGAACTGAACACGCTTCGTGTCCAGTCCCAGCACCTTGGCAAAGGTCATGGCCGTGGTGGTCTTGCCCACGCCGGGAACGTCCTCCATCAGCACATGGCCGCCTGCCAGGATCGCCATCAGAATTTTCTCGACAATTTCGTTTTTGCCCACAACCACCGTTTCAATTTGCTGTAGGATTTCAGGAATTTTCTCATTCATTGTGATTCCCCCTATTTTTAATGCATTCTTGGGAAAAGCCAGTGCAAAAAGAGCATCTGTACGCTGTATGTGTCCTCTTCGCTTGTCCGATAGTCCTCCGCGCCGCAGGCATCGCAATAGCGGACTTCCTTCCCGTCTCCCGCGGGCGACCATTCGCCCCAGGTGTGGCCGGTGGCCGGGAGGGGTTCCCTGTAGGAGTCCCCGCAGTCGCAGGTGTGCTGGATGTAGCCGTCCTCCGTGCAGGTTGGCTCAACCCGTTGCGTCTCGTGGTAGGCGTGTTCATGCGGCACATGATTGGGGTCTTCCCCACCGCAATATTGGCAGATGCCGTCCACGTAGTTATGGTATTCGTCGAAGGTTCCGGGCTTCGTCATGTCATAGCCGCAGCTGTCACAGTGGTACACGATTTTCTGGCAGGTAGCTTCCTGAATCGTCAGGGCGCCGCCGCAGATTTCTTCGTGGAGCACATGGCAGATACGGCACTCATACTCGTCCCAGTCCTCACTATATGTGTACTCATGATTTCCGCGGTCAAATTCCTCGCCGCAGGTCGAGCATTTCTGATAGTGCTCCAGCGCCGTGTGGTTCCAGCGATTGTCCAGCGTGTGCCCCTTCGCTTCGGCTTCTTCTTCCTTTTCCATGCCGCAGATGCTGCACTTGACGATTCTGACCCCCGGCTCGGTGCAGGTGGCGGTGTTGGTGCCTTCCACTTCCTTCCAGAAATGCTGCTCCGTCGCGCCGCATTCCACGCAGACGTGGCTGTCCTCCGTGTCCCCGGCGGCGTATGTCCAGTTGTGGGGGAGCGGGTCGCCGATGGCCGCCTGACAATCCTCGCAGAGGAGAATATGGGTTCCGTCCTCCAAATCCTTGTAGGTCGTATGCGCATGGGGGCAGTCCTGAACCATGCCGCAGCAGCGGCACACGTAGCGAACGGAGCCGTCCGGGTCTTCTGCGGTTTCCCATCGATGGTTAACATAAATTGTGCCGTTGCGCCCTTCGGCGCAGTATCCCACAACGTTGCCGTAATTGTCGCTGCCGCCGCCGATGTCCCACCCGTAGGCCAGAGTGTAGCGCAGCGTCAGCACATCTCCGTCCCTCAGATGCACTGCGGACATGGACTGACCCGGGTAATAGCTGCCGCCTATCGAGTACATCCACCCGGAGCCGCTGGTATAATCGAACTCGCCGAAGGTGCTGCCGGAGCCGGCGCTTTTGTTCAGTCCGTTGCGGTACAGGCAGCGCCACAAAACTGCAAGACCAGTCCCCGCGCCGAACCGGGCGTCGATGGCATCCAGCACTTCCTCTTCCGTGCTTCCCGGCCAGACCGCATCTTCCAGTGCATCTGCATGATAGTCGGTATTCAAACTCCGCAGATAGAAGCCGGTGTCCAGCGTCCCGCCATAGTCGCCGCGCCAGTGAAGCGTACCTTTTGTTGCCGCACCGAAGGGTTCACCGGTGTCCTTTCCCATGATCGCCTTGGCGACCACATAGGAAATCGGCTCGTCCGCCAGAACGTCATAGCTAATGTGTTCGACCTTTTTGATTCCCAGCACCGCCATATCTACATAAATATCGGCTTTTCCGATTATCTGTCCGGGTTCTACGCGGAAGCCAATCAGCGTCAGTTCCTTTTCACCCCAGTTGCCATAAGCGTCCTCGGCATAGACGTAAAGGGTATGTTTATTTCTATCCCCGGTCTCTGGGTTGGATGGAATCAGTCCATACTCCCACGTGTCTCCGGAACGGGTAGGATCAACGGCCTCGATTCCATCCAGTGAAACCTGAATAAATTCATTCGTTCCCTTTGCCGGAATGCTGACCGCATTTCCTGCCGCATCTCTTCCGTATGCGGATACCTTCAGATTGGTTATGACTTCGTTGGGAATTTCATCCTGATTTTTGAGGTTCAAAAGGATTTCTACGCTCTTAGTTCCCTTGTGCTTATAGGGAATATCGATTGTAAAACTGTATTCGTTTTCCCCCTGCGCTTTGATCTCAAAGAAATTATGTCCCGCCTTTCCAGCATTCAGCAGAAGTCGAATCCGCCCTCTCTCCAGCTGATTCAATGTCTCGACGCTTCCAGACTGATTACATGTGACGGAGGTAATCTTAACGCCGTCGGCATCAGAGCCGACGATAGACATTTCATATTCCAGAAATCCATCTGTCAATTGGTTGTCATACACGGTATCCGCCGTTCTGAGCTGCTTGTTTTGGCAGAAAATCTCTCTCTGACTGCCATCGTTGAGGGTATAGCGCATTTCCAGCGTCACATCGTTACCATAATGCAGAATAACCTCAAAATGCGCCCTATGTCCGTTTGCAAGAGCGGTAACCGAAATCCGATAGGTATTGGAGGTCTCACCCGTCGACATTGTCATAGGCAAAAAGCCTTGGTCAATCGGCTCCAACTGCCTGCTCCCGGATGTTCCATCGGAAGTATAGCTGGCACTCAAAATTCTCGCGCCCGCGCTCTCGGCATCGCTGCCGACCAATTTCATCTCGTAGCTTATCCTGCCCCCCGCCAGCTGGTTGTTCTTGATTTTATCCGCAACGCTGCCGCTGGGCATACAAAGCAGTATGCCTTTGTGATTCCCGGTTCCCCGCCAGGTAAAGGAAAGCTGCACGTCCGGGAGCTTCTGATAGGTGATCTGATACCGGAACAGCACATCCCGTTCCGGGGTTCTCACCGTGAAGGAAAAATCGTAGACTTCCTTGTCCGTCCCCGCCGCCGGTGCCATAGGCAGCGACCCGCTCGGCCAGGTCAGCTCCTTTGCCGTTTGGGTGGATTCGGCGACGGAAACGCCGCCCACGATCTTTGCATCCTGCGCCTGCGTTCCGGTCAGGCTTACGCGAAACCGGAACAAGTCCTCGTTCAGCTCATAGCTGCTTACGGAAAACGCCTGCGTATTGCCCGCGGCACAGGCAACGCCCTTTGCGTTCCAGGTCAAGACCAGCGACAGCTCCGAGGGAGAAACTTCCCCGCCGTCGGCGCCCTGATTTCCGTTCTCCTGACCGTCGTCTCCGTCGTCCGGGGCGGAATCAGGCCGGGGCTCTTCCGGACGGGGTTCCGCGGAGCCTGACTGCCCGCCGTCGGGAACCGAAACGGCATTCAGCTGCTCGTTTTCCCCCAGCTCCAGCACCGTGATCTCCCGGACGTCTTCCCCTTTCAGAGGGTCGTCCGGCCGGGCTTCCTTCAGCCCCGTTCCCGGAAGCCACAGTCCCAGCAGAATCGCGGCGATCAGCAAAGCGCACAGGCCGCCCCGCAGATATTTGCTTTGAATAAACGAATTCCAATCCATACTGCCGTTCCCTTTGCCATCGGAATTTGCCCGCATTCATACGATTTCTCGATAAAATGGTTAACGCCATTTTATCCTGCGAATCCTTCGCAGGCCGCCGGTGGCGGCGAGAAATGTATGGACTTACGTTTTTTTGCGGCGCCGCCGCAGAATGCACGCATACCCCACCCGGAAAAATCCGGGTGGGGGCGCATGATCTTACAGCCACTTTGCGTAGAGTGTCATACTGTCTTCAACCTTGTCGTTGTCAAAATCCCAGCGCTTGGTGCAGCTCTCGTCTGCAAACCATCCGGCAAAGGCTCTGCCCGGCCGCACCGGCTGCTCGGGGCGCGTCACCAGATCGCCCTTCTTCACCTTCTGATCCTTCACCTTGCTGTCGCAGCCGGTCTCGAAGTGAACCGTCTTTCTGCCCAGCAGCAGAAGCAGCAGGAGCAGAAGCAGCAGACCGGGCAAGCCCAGACCCAGCAGCCACCACAGGCCGCTGCCGGTACCGTCGCCGTCCGTCTCAGGTGCGTCGCCCTTCTCCCATTTTGCGTACAGGGTCATATTGCCCTGAACGGTATCGGCGTCAAAATCCCAGGGATTTTGCAGATCAATATCCGAATACCAGCCCACCAGGTGGTAGCCCTCCCGGGTGGGATTGTCCGGCCGCTCCACGGTCTCGCCGTACCGGACGGTCTGACTGGGAACCGCCGTGCCGCCGTTCGGCTCGAAGGCGACCGTGCAGTCGGTGGAAATGATGACGGTCACGTCCTGACAGGAGGCCTTATATTCCCCGGTTCCGTCTTTGGTGGAGACCAGATAGTCCTGATTTGTGATCTTGGACACGCCGGACGTAGCAATCACCTTCAGCTTGAAGGAGCCAACCAGGCGCTTGGCTTCCCACGTTTCGCCGCCGGACAGGGACACGAAGTTCATGTAAAATTCCCGGTAATTGTCCCGCAGGCCGATATCCGTGGTGGAAATTCCGTTGCTCAGCAGGGCGCTGCCCTCCACCAGCTCGAAGAAATTGCTGTCGTAGCGGATTTCGTTCTGCATACCGTACATGGTGTAGGCGTCCGCACTGTCGGTTCTGTTCAGGTTAAAGTCCACCTGAATGATATCCCCGGGCTGAACCTCCTTCTTGTCACTGCCGTCCACGGACAGCTGGAAGAAAAAGTCCCGGGAGTTGTCCGCCGCCAGAGCCGCAGGAACACAGGTCAGGAAAAGCATCACGGTAAGTAAGCAAGCCAGCACTCTTTTCATCATAGTTCGCTCCTTTTTTATGGGGTTGGTCGTCACCGACCGTTCATTACAATTGCGTAAATCGCCATCACATCGGCCACGTTGATTCTGCCGTCCTGATTGACATCCACCCAGCTATAATCGTCTGCCGAGAAAGACTTTCCGTTCATGATCGCGCTGAACAGTCCCATGACGTCAGCCACGTTCACCTTCCCGTTTCGGTCGTAATCGCCCACCAGCGCCGCCGATACGGTTCCGCTCACGGTCGTAACGGGGATGGCGTCAAACACGGACAGCAGCCGTTTGTTGCTGCGCATATACTGCACCACCGGCTGTACCGCCGCAGTGCCGGAAAAGTCCTCACTGACCCGGAACGTGGCCGTGAACAAAATCCCGTCCTCCGTCACGGCATCTTCCAAAGCCGCCGTCACATAGCCATAGGTCTTCTCATCCGCGCCTGCCCACTGGGTATTCCCGGCGGCCACAGCGCCGCAGAGGTAGGGTGTTTCTCCCGTCGCCGTCTGGATGCTCAGCAGCTCCAGCTGCGCCCGGTCGTAATCCAGGGCAATGCCGAAATTGGTAAAGCCCCGGTTCCCGGTGATCCTGACGGGTACGGTCACGGTCTTCCCAGCCGCCGACACGGAATCGACGGACACGGTGCATTCCGCGATCTCCGCCGCCATCGCCGTCACAGCCAGCGCGAATATCAGCGCGACAGCCAAAACAATGCTGATGATCTTCTTCATATGTCACGCTCCTTACTTTTCCCGGAGAATGCGGTTAACAATCCACACCGAATCCCTGATGTCCACCTTCCGGTCACCGTTGACATCGCCGTTCAGGAATTTGTGCATCATCAGGCTTACCAGCGTGTATCTCGCGTTGTACACGTCGTGGGCAAGATGCACGTCGTCCACATCAATACGCCCGCTGAGATCCACGTTGCCGGAGTAATCGACGGTGGCAGCGGCCTTTCCCTCTCCGATGGTGATGCTGTTCCGGGCAGTCTCCACGATCTCTTTTTCGTCGGCGGAGGAGATCACCAGCCAGGCATAGGCGTTGTATACCTTCGACCAGTACATGTTCTGTCCGTCGTACATGGGGACATGCCCGTCCTCCACATTGCCGGTGTAAATCACAAGGTACATGCTCTGATTGTCCAGCGTGACGTATGTGCTGACCTCCACCGGAGCGCCCTTTGTGACAGTGACGGTGATATCTCCCGTGACCGCGCTGCCGGGAATGCGGTAAATGTCCTTTTTGCTGTCGTAGGTACATTTGACGGTAACACCGTTGACACTGGCGGATACGTCATAAGGGGTACCGTCCTTGCGGCTTATACGGAATGTGTACTCCGCGCCCCGGCGGGTGCTTGTCTTTCCCGATGCGTCTCCCGCGCCGGAGCCGATGAAGCTCACCGACACATATTTGGCAGAGCTTCCGCCGCTACTGCCGCCGCTTCCGGAGTTGATCTTGTTTTTCAGGGCGGTGATGACGATATCGCCCGTGATGTCCGCGCCCGGGATTACATAGCCGCCATTCTCCGCCTTGTAGCCGGTGTAGCTTTTTCCGCCGATGGTCATCCGCAGAACATAGCTGTATCCGGCCTTCCTACCCAGCTTGAAATGGTAGGGCGTGTTGTAGGTCGCGGAATTTTCGCCGGACAGGTCGTCGCCCTTGAATGTGACCTTATAGCTCTTGGGGGTTCTGTTCGCCTTGACCGTGATATTTCCGGTGATTTTGTCGCCGGGGATGGTGTAGGTTCCGTCGCCGTTGTCCTTCACCGTGACGTCCTTGCCGCCTACTTTCGCCGAGGGCTTGTAGTCATAGTGAAGCGGGTCTGTCGCCCGGAAGGTGTAATCCTCTCCCGCCGCCGCGCTCAGGCTGTCGGCGGTCAGACCATCCTCCAGCGTCACGGTGTAACCCGGCTGGATGGTAAATCGGGTGGTGCTGTTCTTGATTAAAGCCAGCGGCGCGTCCTTGGTCGGGGCGTTCGCGCCGGCGTCGATTTTCGCCGAGGAAATTCTGACTTCCGCCGACCCCGCCGCTTTTGTCCGGAAAGTCAGCGTTACCGCCGCCGTGGAAGCGGCCTTGTCCGCGCCGTAGCCGATAACGCGGATGCTTCCGCTCTTCTCGGTTACCGAAGCGTCCCTGTCCGCCGCCCGGCCGGACACATAGGTCAGCCGCGCGGTGTCATAGGTCAGTGCCAGATCGTAGGCATTATAGCTGCCCCCCGCAACGGACACGATCATGCTCACGGTCTTCCCCACATCCGTAGTCTGATCCCGGGACGCGGAAACGGTATAGCGGGGCGACGCCTGGGCGGCATAGCTTCCCATTGGCAGAGCGGACAAAAGCAGTACACAAGCAAGCAGCATGGACAAAATTCTTTTTTTCATAAGCTCACATCCTACGGCAAAGGTGTCGGAAATTCACAGCTGTCCCCACTTTCCATAGGGACACCTGTGAGCCTCCGAACTTTGCGGGTTGGCCTCCCCCGCCGTGAAGCGGGGGAGGCGTTTGGTTTGGGAAATTACTTGATGAGGTTCACGATAGCGGTAGCGTCGGAAACATTGACCGTCTTGTCGCCGTTCACGTCGGCATTCAGGAACTTCGGCATGGTCACGGCGTCAAAGCTTTCGTACTTGGCCTTGTACATATCGTAAGCCAGCTGAGCGTCGTTAACGTCGGTCACCTTGGTGCCGTTCACATCGCCGCTGTAATCCACGGTTCCGGCGGCGGTGCCTTCCGCGACCTTGACCTTTGCGGCAGCTTCCGCCTTCACGGTCTCCAGGCCGTCAGCGGAAATCACCAGGTAAGCGTATGCGTTGTACTTCTCGGACCAGAACATGCTCATGCCGTCGTACTTGGCAGCCTGACCCTCGGCGAAGTTGCCGGAAGCGGTCACCAGGTACATGACCTTGCTGTTCAGGGTGATGTACTCGGTAACGTCCACGGTGACGGCTGCGGTCTTGGTCACTTCGATGGTGATGTTGCCGGTGATGGTGGAGCCGGGGATGGTGTAGCTGCCATCGCCGTTCTTGACCACCTTGTCGGTCACATCCACATCGCCGACCTTGACGGTAGGCTCGGAGTAGTCGTAGCCTTCTTCCTTATCGACGGTGAAGGTGTAATCCTGACCCTTGGTGGCGGTGTCGTTACCCTTTACGTAATCTGGCTTGGTGACGGAAACCACGGAGGAGGGCTTCACGGTCCTGGTGACGGTGATCACGATGTCGCCCTTGATATCGGTGCCGGGGATGGTGTACTTGCCGTTCTCGGGATTACCCAGAGCATAGGGCTTGCCGCCCACGGTCACGGTGGTGTTATAGGTATAGTTGCCGTCCTCGGTCACGGTGAAGGTGTAGTCGGTGTTGTAAGTGGCCTTATCGGCAGCAGTCACATCGCCTGCGCCGGTGCCTTCCACGGTGACATTGTAGCTCTTGGGCGTCATGGTAGCATTGATCACCAGATTGCCGGTGACACCCGGGATGGTGTAGGTGCCGTTGCCGTTGTCGTTGGCAGTGGTGGTCTCGCCGCCCATGGTGGCGGAGATGACGTAGTCGTAGTTGCCCGCGTCGGTAGCGGTGAAGGTGTAGTCCGCGCCGGGAGCGACGGTGGATTCACCGGACAGGCCCTCGCCCAGAGTGACGGTGTAGCCGGTCACCTTGATCACGGTGGTGTCGTCCAGGAGGAAAGCCGCAGGGGCGTCGTTACCGACGGCCTGAGAGCCGATATCCACCTTGGCGGCGGTGAGCTTCACCTCCGCATCACCCACGCCCTTTGCCTGGAAGGTCAGGGTAGCGGCGGCGGTGTCCAGGGTCTTGTCGCCGCCGAAGCCGATCACACGGATGGTGCCTGCGTCCTCCTTCACGACTGCGTTTTCGTCGGGAGCAGTGCAGGAGACGTAGGTCAGCTTGTCGGTGTCGTAGGTCATGGTCAGATCATAGGCGTTGTAGGCAGTGACAGCGCTGTCGCTGTTGGAAACGGCGACCTTGACCTCGGCATTTTCGCCCACGGCGACGGTCTTGTCCTCGGAGGCGGAGACCGCGTAGCCGGTGAAGGCAGGGGCTTCCGCGGCGGTCACGTCCACAACGCCGGGGGCGGTGGCGACGTCCATGATCGTGTAGTCCGTGTAGGTCTCCATGTCCATGCCGCCGATTATGCAATCCGTCAGCTGGAAGTGATAGCTGCCGGTCTTCAAAACCCTGAACTTCACTTCGGCGAACTGCCCTTTGGCCATCACGGTCTTGCTGGTCATGTCCAGGGTGCCAAAGCGAATTTTACTCTGCTCAACGTTATTTTTACTGTTAAACTGCGTGTTAATGCTCACGACCTCGAACATTTCCTTGTCGTAGCACAAATCCATCTGGAATGTAAAGATTCCGGTAATGTCGTCGCTTGCGTTCAGATAAACGCTGAACTCGTCGCCGACGGTCAGGTCGGTCTTGCTGGCCGTTACGCCCAGGGTCGCCGTGGTTTCCTCAGCGAAGGCGGTGACCGTCAGGCTGAGAATCAGGAGAACCGCGAGGAGCAGGCTCATGGATTTCTTAAAAATTTTCATAACATCCTCCTGTCAGAAGTTGTCCTTTTTGCTTTGGAGTAAGTGCTGTTAGAAAGGGGTGTTTGCCGGTCAAAATGGGATATTCCAACCGGCAAACACGCTACGCATCAGCCATTGTTCATAACAAGCGCATACAGAGCAGATACGTCAAGCACATTGATCTTTCCGTCGCCGTTGATGTCGGCTACAGCGGCGTCCAGCTCCTCGCCGGAGAAAATCGCGCTGTACAGTGCGCTCACGTCGAGTGCATTGACCTTACCGTCGCCGTCGATGTCGCCCTTCACGACGGGCTTCTCGTGGATGGTCAGGCGGATGCCGCCGGGGGTGGAGCAGATGACGCTGGAGTTCTCCTTACCGGGCTGGCCGGCCAGAGCAAAGATATACTCGCCGGGAGCCAGAGTGCTGGTATCCACGACCAGGCTGCCGTCAGCTTCCGCATTTCCCACATACTGCCATGTGGTCACGTCGCCGGAAACGATATCGTTGACAGGCGTGCAGTAAACACTGGGGCTGTAGTCGATGAGGGTGTGGGCAGTGTTGTAAGTACCATACATGTCAGCGCCCGCATGGTACAGCTCCAGCTTGATCTTGTCGCCCTGAACGGGATCCGTCTTGTCGGCTACGATGTAATTAAAGATGCTGGTGGTATCGTTGAAGAAGCTCCAGTCGGAGAAGTGGCCGAGGGTGACAATGTCGCCGTCGTGGAGCAGGATCTGATCGGAGGTGCTGCCCCAGCCCTTAGAGGCCAGAGGATACTCGTAGTTCAGATAGTAGTTCAGGTTCAGATCGTAGTTCCAGATTTCCTGCAGGAAGGTGGAGCCGGTGGAACCGGTGACGTTGAAGATGCTGCTGCCAAGACCGTTGTCCTTCAGGTAGCCCTTGCCCGCATCCGCAGGATCAATGCCCAGATAGTAAACCTCGGTGGCATAGATGAACAGATGGAACATGGTGACCTTGCCGTAAGCGAATTCCTTGGTGCCGGGGTCCAGAGCGCTGCCGGGGCCGCCGGTGGGATCGCCGCTGGCGGGGCCGTAATTCTCGGAGGCGAAGTAGAAGTTCTCAAGGCCATACAGCTCCAGGTCGAAGTAAGGAACGGTGACCTCCTTCAGTGCCATGGTTTCGCCGGATTCGTTGCAGGACTCGAACGTATCATCATGAGAGAAGGAGAAGTAGACCGTGACAGGCTTCAGAACCTTCTCCTTCACACCCTTGACGGTGATGACCAGATCGGTAGAAACATTCTTGACGGTGTAGACGCCCTTCTCGCCGGTGACGGTCTCGCCGTTGACCTGCACGGCAAAGTCCTCCCCCGCCTCGTAGCGGTAGTCAAGCTCCAGCTTAAAGGTGTAATCCTTGCCGCCCTTGGCGGTCTTCTCACCGGTGATGGTGTAGCCCTCGTCCTTGGGGATGGTGACGGTGTAGTCGGCAATCTCAGCGGTCACGGTCTTCAGGCCGTAGTTCTCGCTGTCAAAGCCGTAGGTGTAGGACACGGTGTAGCCGCCGGTCTGCTCGTTCTTGGTGACGGAGACATACTTGGAAACGTCCCGCTCCTCGCCGTTTCTCAGCTTGGTAACGGCCTTCAGGCCGTCAACCGTCAGAGTGCCGTCCTCATTCTCGGTGATGGTGGGATACTGGGTGATCTCCAGAGATTCAATCTTGGAGGTGATCGCCATCATATAGCAGGAGTCATTCTTATAATAGAGGGTGCCGTACTGGTCGGCGATGGTGGAGCAGATGCAGTACTGCGCCAAGGGGGCGGCAGGGGTGAAGACCTCGCTGTAGCCGGAATTGGTGGTGGTCAGAGGCGCGGTCTGTCCCGGTCTGTCCTTCAGAACGGAGATACCACCGGGGGTATAGTTGTAAGGCAGATAGATGTAGACATAGCCGTCCTCGCCCGCATAGGCCGTGGTGACCATGGCAGAGGTCTGGGGATAGCCGATGATGCCATAGGCATATGCCTTGGTCATGGAGCCGTCGCCGTTCAGGTCATAGACTGCAATGGCGTGGCCGCTGTTGGCGCCGAACTGGCTGGTTCCGGAAACGCCGATGTAGATTCTTCCGTTATACACGGAGGGCGTGCAGGTGGACATGGCATAGGTATTTCCGTTGGCGTCAGAGATAACGGCTTCCTTGTAGTCCAGAATCTTACCGGTGTCCCAGTCGATCTTGGCGTTGCCCAGAATGCCGCCCTTGGTGGTGAAGAACACCCGGTCGGATTCGGGGTCATGGGAAACGTTGGAGCGCAGGTCGCCGCGGATACCCTCGTGGGCGTCGAGCTTCTCGCCGGTGTAGCGGTCGAAAACCAGCAGCGCGGCGCCGTTGGTGTCGTAACCGCCTGCGCCGTCATCGGTGCCGACGATGGCAAGCTTGTCGGTGACGTAAGCGCCCGCCCAGTAGAAGCCGCCCGCTCTGGTGTAAGTCCAGCTGGCGTACTTGACCTCGGTAGCGGAGGCGTGATCTTCGTCAATGGTATTGATGCAGGCGAAGTTGGCGTTTCTGGCCTCGCTGTTCCAGAAGCCCGCGTAGATGTAGCCGTCCTTGTAGGTGATGGGGCAGTTGGGCTGTCCGCCCAGCTCGTCGGTGTAGACCCACAGAGACTCCAGCGTCTTTGCGTTGAACGCCTGAATACGGCCGTCGGACAGGCCGACGAAGACCATGCCGTCGCCGTAGGTCATGGGGACGATGGAGTAGCTGGAGGAGCCGACCATGGTGCCTTCGGTCACCGTCTCGCCGGTCATGCTGTTGAGACGGCGGATGGTGCTTCCGGAGTAGGTGTAGATGTCGCCATCGACCATGATGGGAGAACCGGGGGCAGCCGCCCAGCCGGTGCCGTGCTTCACAGCCCACAGAAGCTCCGTGTCCTCAGGAGCGTAGGGGGTCTTAGCGTTGGTGATGCCAAGGTTGTTGTCGCCGTTGCGGAAGTTGCCCCACTCGGCAGTGATGCTCCTGTCGAGGTTGGGGTTCTCCGTGGCCACGGCCAGAGTAATGTCGATGGTGCTGCTCTCGCTGAACTTGAAGCTGCTCTTCTGGCTGACGTAGCCGTCCTTCTGTACAAGGTAAGTGTACTCGGCGCCGGACATGACGGTGTACTTGCCGTCCGTGGGAGCAACTCTGTCCTTGTTGGAATCCCAGACAGTTACCTTGGCGTCGGCGGGGTCAACGGTGAAGCCGACCTCGATGGAGCCCACTCTGGTAACGGTAATGGTGTAGGTATTGGTGTAGCCGCCGGGGTTGGTGACGACCACGTCGATCTTGTTCTCACCAAGATTCAGCGGAACGGTGGTATCGCTGCCGCCGTTGACGGTGACGGTGTAGCTTTCGTCACGGGGCGTCGCCGCAACGGTAACGCTCTCGGCGGCAGTGGTCGCGGTGTAAGCCGTCTTGGTAGCGGAGAAGCTCTCCGCGAACCGGATGCCGTCCAGAGACAGGGCGGTCAGGCTCGGCGCAACGCGGACGGAGGTGAGCTTGTACTCATCCTTGAAGTCGCCGTCCACAACGGTGACGGTCATGGTGTTGACCTTCGTGCCAGTGGGTGCGAAGCCTGCCAGATTCTGGCCGCTGGCTTTGCCGGAGGTCAGAGCCTGTGTCTTCTCGGTATCGATGTTGAGGTTTACCCACTTGGCCGTGATGGTCGTGCTGCTGCTTCTGTCGTCAGCCTTGGTCGCCCATGCGTAGAACATGTTGGAATTGTCCGGCACGAGCACAGTGTATTCCTTGACCGCCGGATCGAAGGCTGGGACTAACTGGAACATCTTTGCCTTGGACTCGGTGCTTGTGTCGCCGAATTTCAGAACGGAAAGGCCGGCCGTCTCCTGAACGGCTTCGGTCACGCCCTCAACAGTGATGGCCAGGTCGGAGGAAACCTTCTCGACGGTGTAAATGCCGTCAACCGCGGTAACTTCCTCGCCGTTGACCTTGACGACCATGTTGGCCGCGTCGTAGCCTTCGCTCACGGTCACGGTGAAGGTGTAGTCCTTGCCATCCTCTGCCGTGGCTTCTCCGGTCAGGGTATAGCCCTCGCCGGGAGTCAAAGTCACAGCGTGACCGGCAGCCTGCTTTTTCACGACGCCCTCGACGGTAATGGTCAGATCGGCAGTGACGTTCTCAACCGTGTAGCTGCCGCTTTCACCGGCCGTCAGCGTTTCGCCGTTGGCCTTGACTACGAAGTTGTCTTCCATCTCGTAGTCGTCGGCGATGGTGACGGTGAAGCTGTAGTCCTTGCCGTCCTCTACCGTGGCTTCTCCGGTCAGGGTATAGCCCTCGCCGGAGGTCAGGGTAACCGCATGGGTCGGGGCTGCGTAAGTAAAGTCAAAGAATTCGGCAGCAGACTGGTTCTCCTCGTCAACGTAGTATGCCATGCCCACAGCAACTGAACCATCCGTACTCAGCATGAAATTTTCAACAGGAATGGTCACCGTCTTGCTTCCGTCATTGTTGGTCGCAACCGTGAGAGCCCCGCCGAGATCAATCGTGCTTTGTCCCGGGTACGTATTTCTGTAGAAGAAAACTGCCCCGTCATCCCCGGAAAGCACAAGATTGACACTTTCCGGATAGGTGAGAAGCACCTTTTCGGTTCCTTCAGGAATCGTCACATGGTAATACGGTGTGTTGATCGATTGACCCCACGCCGCTGCACCAACAACCGTTTCCACATACTCGACGGTCACATTTTCGCCGGATTCCGTGGTAATCTTGGTGTAATGAGCGGCTGCATCTGCCTCTGCAGCAAACGTGTTTACCGGCACAAGGCTGAACGTCATCACAAACGCCAGCAGGAATGCCAGTAGTCTTCTCTTCATAAATAAACCTCCTCATTATATGGTATTGCAACGCCCGCGGGCGTAAAGCGGAATTCATTCCGGCCAGCTCCGGCACGTCGGATTTCCCGCTGCCAGGGCTTTCTGCTTATACTGCGCACGTTTCAGGCGCACAGTTTGTAGGTCTTCTGACTAACACGTTCGGACGAAACCGTCCACGCCGCTTCCCGCCTTCTCAGGTTTCCCCAATGACCCGCTTTCGCGGAAAGGAAGTCGGCTTCGTGCTTACAGCACGGCGGGTCTGCCCGCCGTGTTCCGGTTTTGCACCGGATTCCCTTGTTCAGCCGAACAAGAATGCGTGTCTCCCGTTTCCGGTCGGTCGCGCATTTGCCACAAAATAAGCCGGATTTCTATCTGCACCGCCGGAAACCCGGCGGAGGTTTTTGTTTCCTTGATACCGCCGCCTCTGCTCCGGCGGCGGTATTAAGGGAGGAAAAGCTGTTCCTTGGGCAATCAAAACAGCTCACTATATTACTACAGATTCGCGCAAGGGGGTTACGCGGATCAGGTAATACCGGATTGACGATTCTTTCTTCTTTTTTCTTCCTGCGCCTTCATGCGTTCCTTCGCCCGCTCCCGTTTCCGGGCTTTCTTCTGGCGGTAAAGATCTCTCTGGCGCCAGGTCTCCTCCCGGACACGCCGGAATTTATCCGGTTGGTCGGGATGCTCAGGCAAGGGCAGTCCCGCCTTTGCCACGGCCAGCTCCCAGCTTCCGAAGCGCGCCTGAATGGTCACGCCGCCCGGAATTTCCCGCGGCCAGGGCGTGTGTCCCAGCTCCCGGGCGCACCTGCGGAGATAATCGGCAAGCTGCTGCTCCGTGTCCCCGGCGTGTTCCCCGGCGAAGCGGTTCTCCGTTTCTTCCAGAGCGCTCGCGGTCATTCTGCGGATGGTCGCGTCGTAAATCGCATTTCTGCTTGGCGTCGGCATGATGCACCTTTTCTACACTTCATAATAAATGGAAACGGCCGCGGCAGTCCAAAGCAATAGACCGCCGCAGCCGTTTTTCTGCGCCGCAAACCGCCGCTTCCGCCCAATCTCCGGGGCAAAGCGGCCGCTATCTGTTTCCGTAGGTCTCCTGACTTGTGTCTCGAGCGACTGACCTGTCTGCCTTCTCGGAATGCTCCAATGACTGGCTTTCACCAACGGCAGGCCGTCTCGACACTTACAGTGCCGGCAGCGTGGGGACTTGCACCCCGTTCTCTTGTTCAGCCGGACAGTCTGAACGCCCCGTCCGGCCACGGAAACATAAATGAAATTGTACCGGGAAACAACGCAAAAATGGCCATCGCGTGTTCCACCAACGGGCAAAACATCGCCATGACCATTCCAAAGCAACATTCTGACGAAACAGTAGGTCTCCCGACTCGCGCCTCAAGCAAAATCTGCCCTGCCTTCTCAGGTTGCCCCAATGACTGGCTTTCGCCAACGGACAGATTTCTAAACGCACACGGTATTGGTCAATGCGGGGCTTCCAGAACCCTCTGATTACCCCATTCCCTTGTTAAGCCCTGCGCCTGACGAAGCCGCCGTTGCGAACGCAGTGCCTCTGCTCGTGTTTCTCCATTCGGTATTATAAGACCGATTTTAGAAATTGTCAATACAATTTTTATAATCCCCACAACATCTTGTGTCGAAAAAGCCGTCAGAATCCACATATTGTTACATATTTGTAATCATTTCCCCTCAGAAGCCGCCACCCGGAACCATGCGCCGCTGGTTTCGATCAGCCCGGCCTTTTTTAGCTTCCCGATCTCCGCCGACATGGCGCTGCGCTCCACCCCCAGATAATCCGCCAGCGCCTGACGATCGTAGGGAATTGTAAACTCCGCGCTGCCATGGCGCTTCGCCTGATCCAGGAGGAATTCCATCAGCTTCTCCCGGGTCGTTTTCCGGGACATGCAGCGGATTTTCTCCGTCAGCGCCAGATTTTTCCGGGCGATTCCCTGCAAAAGATTGAATACCAGCCGGCTGTGGAACAGGCAGTCGTGGCCGCAGCCGGTCATCACCCGCCGGCAATCCAGAAGCAGCACGGTGCTGCTCTGCAAGGCGAAGGCGCTCACCGGCAAGGCGTCCAGCCCCGCGCAGACGAAGGCTTCCGCAAACATCCCGCCGGGCGCAACCATCGTCAGCACGCTTCGGTTTCCGTAGTAATCGTCCCGGACGATCTGCACCCCGCCGGACAGCACCACCCCCACAAACCGGGCAGGCTCCCCCTCCAGGAACACCGGGTCGCCCTTGGGAACTTCGACCACCCTTTTGTCCAGGCAGTTCAGTATTTCCGGCATTTCCTCCCGGGAAATGCCCGCAAACAGCGGACACCGGGACAAAATTTCATAATAGGCTTCCATAACCGCTCCTTTGTTGGAATTTCAACATACGTTTTTGCAATAGTATAGTAAACTTTGATTATAAAGTCAAGGGAAGCTCTGAACAAATCGGCGAGAGCTGGCAGCGAGAGATTTTTTCCTAGACGAAGGCTTCGCAAGCGGAGGAATACTTTGTGTATTTCCCGCTTGTGAAACCGCACGGCTGGGGAAAAAGATCCGCTGTCCAGCCGAAGACGATTTGTTCAGAGTTTCCCCCAAAAAACAGGAGGAATTTGTTATGATTCGCAGAATTATTGAAATTAACCGGGAAAAATGCAACGGCTGCGGCGCCTGCGCGGCGGCGTGCCACGAGGGCGCCATCGCCATGGTGAATGGCAAGGCGCAACTGATGCGGGACGACTATTGCGACGGGCTGGGCGACTGTCTCCCTACCTGCCCCACCGGCGCGATCGCCTTCGTGGAGCGGGAAGCGGCCGCCTATGACGAGGCCGCTGTTCTGGCCGCGAAGGCGAAGAAGGGAGAAAAGCTGCCCTGCGGCTGCCCCGGCACTGCGGTGCGAGCCATTCACCGGGAGGCGTCCCCCTGCGACGTCAGAACGCCCCAGCAGTCCCAGCTGCGCCAGTGGCCGGTGCAGATCAAGCTCGCGCCCGTGAACGCCCCCTGGTTTGACGGCGCAAAGCTTCTGGTCGCCGCCGACTGCACCGCCTATGCCTATGCCAATTTCCATCAGGATTTCATCAGGGGCCGCATCACGCTGGTAGGCTGCCCCAAGCTGGACGCCGTGGACTATTCCGAGAAACTCGCGGAGATCCTGAAGCACAACGACATCCGCAGCGTCACGGTGGTACGGATGGAGGTTCCCTGCTGCGGCGGCATCGAGCAAGCGGTGAAAAACGCGCTGCTGAACAGCGGAAAGCTGATCCCCTGGGACGTGGTAATTGTCTCTACAGACGGCCGGATTCTGGACAGGGTCTAAGCTTCTCCGTGCAACGTTTTTGCCCCTGGCAAAATGCCGCAATCTCAAATCAGCACTTTTCTGCCTGTATTCAGGTTCTCCATTCCGTTGTCAGAAGACAGTTTATACTAAAATCTAGTAAAACACTTTACCCGTCTTACCAGATATGCTATACTGTATCTGGGTGATGAATAATGGCATCGAACTATAAATTCAGCAATGAGGAAATGGCCGCAATAAAGGCAGCACGCAGAGAGACAAAGGACAAACGTGCGGATATTGTACTTTTCCATATCCCTCCATACACATCAGAGATGAATCCGATAGAGTAGATCTGGAAGGAGATACGAAAGCGCGGCTTTCGAAACGAGGTTTTTGCATCCTTGGAGAAAGTCGTTGATCGTCTCTGCGATACCATTTGCTCGATTACCCCTAATACCATTTTCAGCATTACCGGACGCGATTGGATTACTAAAGCGTTTAATTAGGTTTTAGTATGAAATATGTTCGGAGGCAGCACACAGCCGGCACACTGGCAGCGAGATAATACTTCCCACCGTAACCATAACATACTTTCTTCCCGACAAGGAGATCAACAGGCACAGCAAAAAAGCGGCGGTGCCTATGTGAGTTACACCGGACAGGTTCGGCGTGGTGACATGACGCTGGGAACAATGACGTTCCAAGGAAAGAACGGAAACCACAAGACTATTGCGATAGCAGATATTTCGGATGTTCATGGAGACTTTGCTGAGAGGAGGACATCATAGTGTTCGTTGCACTCGATAACTTGGGAAATAGAGTCTATGCAGACTCCGCAGAAAAAGGTTCAGCTTGTTTTTGCCCGGTTTGCAATGAGGAACTGCGGCTGCGTAAAGGCGGCAAAAACCGTCCGCATTTCGCTCACAAACAGGATACCGATTGTCAGTATGGGAAAAACCAAGATTATAAATCGGAATGGCATATTCGTATGCAGGAGTATTTTCCCCGAGAGGCATGTGAAGTACGCTTTGTTGATGATGAAACTGGTGAAATCCACATTGCCGATGTCTTCCTCGAAGCGTCAAATACGGTGCTTGAATTCCAACATAGTCCGATTTCGGAGGACGAGTTCAAGAGCCGCTCTGTTTTTCATCTGAAGAATGGACGCAGAATCGTGTGGCTCTTCGATGAGAGTTCTAAATCCCAAGATAGCACCTTTGGACGGTTTCGTTATGACGAGGATATCTGTTGGTTTGGAATCCCGTTCTATCAGTGGATGCGAAGGCCCAGGCAATTCCTGGCTAATGGACCGGATCTAAAGCAAACATACAACCTATACAGTATTTGCGTATTCACTGGAACCGAGGGAGATGTTTTTTATCGTATCGTTGGGCAGCACGACAAGTATCACTGGGTAGGGTTTGCATCTGAACCTATCCAGATGGGGCAGAATCTCGATGTCGAGCAGTTTTTCAGTTATGATCCGTATTGGATCGCCGAAGACAAGGAAATGGCCCGGAGGCAAGCTATTGCTCGCCAGCAAGAATATCTCCGCCAGAAGCAACTGAATAACGCCTTTTTACGACTTAGTCAGAGAAAATCAAGAAGGAACTGGCGTTTCTAATTATTTACTATAAAAGAGCAAATTTGTTAAAATGACGAAAAGACATCATTCCCAAAATCGTGTATACAGAGGTTGCCACACGCCCAACAACACAACAAAGGAATGATGTCTACGCATACTGGCAAAAGCTTGTTCTGTGTAACGTTGTGCAGTATGTTTATAACTGCGGCAAGAATGGAATGCCTCTCGCTATGCTGGGGATAGGGTAACTTTCGGCATTTTCACAAATTTGCTCATTTATAGTATGAAACAAAACAAAACGCAAGTAGAGTATAAAATACAAACAGGCCGGTTGGGAAACCACCTGTTTGTTCCGGGGGCAGCATAGCGTATAAAAAAGAAAAACAGTACACTTTTTTGAGAGGCAAAACCTGCCCCTCTGGTTTTGTGTACTGTTTTTGGGGTATAATTGGTCGCTTTTTCCTTGGCATGTGCCAAAAAGATGGGCTGCCTCGAACGATTTTGAAAAATCGTTTTGAGACAGCCCCCCTTTTTAGGAAGATTACATATCGAAGGGTTCCATGCTGAGGACGGGGTGACCCACCTCGGACAGGTAGTTCAGCAGCTGCTCGGGATCCTCGGTGCAGATGGTCTCATCGGCGATCATGTCGGTGAAGTTCTCTACGCCGTACATTTCCAGAGCGGTCTTGTCCAGGCGCTCACGCATCTGATCCTTCAGGAGCTTGGGCAGCCAGACAATACGGCCGGGGCCGCCTTCGGCGGCGATGAACTTGTGGGAAGCGATGAAGTGCTTGCCGTGACCCATGAAGCCGGGGGTCTGCACGCCGCCGCCGGTCATGGAGGCCATCTCGGAGAAGGTCATGCCCAGGGGGGTCATGCCCGCGTGCTCACGGCAGGTGATGACGACGCCCATGGTGACAGGCTCAACGCCGCAGATACACTCGAAGCAGCCGCAGGAGGTCATGGGATCCTGGAACAGGGAGTACAGGGTGACATGCTCCAGAGCACCGTGAGAATACTTGTTGACGGCCTCGTCCACGGTGGCGTAACGGCCCAGCTTCTCGTCGATGCAGCCTTCCTTGAGGATGGGCTGGCAGGGGCCGGCGGGATCCAGCTCCTTGGTGGCCTTGGCATCCAGCCAGGACACGGCGCCGCACAGACCCAGACGCTCGGGAGTGACGATGCACACGTGGCTGGGGGAGAAGGCCTGGCACATGATGCAGGTGTAGTACTGATCCACGGACTCGTCGGTCATGGAGGCCAGACGGGCGTCACGCTTGTCGAACACTTCGTTGGCGGCGGCGCGGAGGGCGGCGTTCTTCTCGGGATTGACCACGATGGTAACCTGGCACTTGTCCACAACGGCCTCAAACTCGCTCTTGACCTTGGCGTACAGCACCTCGCCCAGATGCTTGAACTTGAAGCCGGCCTCAAAGTCGGCCTTGGAGATACGGATACGGATCATGTCGCGCTGGCCGGTGTGCATAACGCCCTCGATGCAGTTGATCCAGGAGTGCATCTTACGCTCCATGACGGACTCGAAGTCGGGCTGCATGGCCTTGCCGGCGACCTCCACGGTGTAGCTCAGGGAAATCTTGGAGCCGACGGGGACTTCGTCGATCTCGGGACCGTCCACAACGATCTTGTGATCCTCCACCTCGGAAGCGTCCCGGGTCTGCACCAGCTCGAAGCAGTCCACGCGGGAGCCGTCCACTTCCACCTGCATGTCGCCGCGGCGGATGATCTCGCCCTCGAACGCGGTGGCGAAGGCCACGGGGATGTCGATGTTGGTGATCTTCAGCTTGATGTCCCGGGCTTCCAGGGAGGTGGCATTCCACTTGGAGGTATCCAGCTGCTGGATCAGGGACTTGGGAACACGGAACATGTTCTCGGTCTCGTTGGAGACGACGGGGAAGCCCAGGCAGATAGCGCCGGCGCCGTAGGAGACGATCTCATCGGACAGGGGCTTGTAGGCGTTGACGAAGGCCTTGACGCGGTCCATGGTATACTTGGACAGGGAGGCGAAGTCGCCGGGGGTCACGTTGCCGAAGATCAGCGCAGCACGGACGGCCACGGAGACAACGTGAATAACGGACTGCATTTCGTAGCCCAGAGGCACCACGCGGACGTTCTCGCCCAGCTTCATGCCGGCGTCGAAGCAGTGCTTGATGGAGTCGCCGGTGAGGGTGACCAGGATACCCTGCGCCTGGTAGGACTTGGCCAGAGCCACGGTCTCGGCGGGGTCTTCCGCGCCGCCGATGATAACGGCAACGCCGGGGATGTCGCCGGTGACCAGCGGCACGCCCAGATTACGGACGAAGGCGTCGGTCAGGTGACCCATTTCCGGCTCGGAATAAGGCTCCGCGCCGTGCAGGTACTTCAGCGCTTCCAGGAACTCGGCGCACAGGGCGGACGCAATGCCGCTTTCAAAGGCGTCATGGAGACGGTTGTTGCGGGTCATCTTGGACTTGATGGTGTCCATGGCGGCCTTCATCTCACCCAGAGTGGTGATCTTCACGCCGGTGACGCCGTAGTAGCAGGGCAGGCTGTAAGCGGTGCCGGGGAAAGAAACAGGCTCGCTCTCGCCGTAGGTGGCGATGGCCTCATCAATGGCGGCTACAGTACGGGCGTAGTTGTAGTCGTTGCCGCCAAAAACTCTTTCAAAAAGTGTCACGGTATTTCCTCCTAATTTAAGATTCATCACGATCCAATATCGCTTTGATTTTCCGAATTTCTTCGATTGCCGCGGGACTGAAATCATAGGGGGATTTCCCCTGCCGGTCGGCGTCTATGATGTCGGGATTGTAGTGGATGAAGCCAAGCAGGTCTTCCGCCGGAATGGCGGAGCGGATAAATTCCTCGTCGCCGTCGTCCCGGATCTTGTTGGCCACCACCCGGACGCGGGTAATGCCCAAATCCTTGGCAAGGCGCTTGACGTTGTGATACGTCTGCACCGATCTGGCACCGGGCTCGATCACCACGACGAACTGATCCATGTTGGCGGCCGTACCCCGTCCTAAGTGCTCCAGACCCGCTTCCATATCCATGATGACCACATCGTTCTTCCGATAGGTCAGCGCGGAGAGGATGGCCTTCAGCATCACATGCTCGGGGCAGACGCAGCCGCTGCCGCCCACGTCCACGGTACCCATGACCAGCAGCTTCACGCCGTTGATTTCCTTGGAGAAGGTGTCCGGGATGTCCGCCACATAGGGGTTCAGCTTGAAGAACTTATTGGCGGCATTCGCGCCGGTGCGCTCCTCCACCAGGGTGCGCATCTTGGAAATGGGGACGATGGCGTCCACTTCCTCCTGGCTCAGTCCGAGAGCCAGTCCCAGGTTGGCGTCAGGATCCACGTCGGCGGCCAGGACGGTGCGTCCTTCGTCGGCGTAGAGCCGCGCCAGCGTGGAGGCCAGCGTGGTTTTTCCCACGCCGCCCTTGCCGGTAATCGCTAGTTTCATTGGAAAAAGACCTCGTAAGTAAAAGTTATCCCGAATATCAGATTGCCTTTATTCGGGAATCGCCGGATTAGATGCCCAGTGCGGCGCGCTTGGCCTCGATGCACTCGATCATCTTGTCGCCCAGCTTCTCAATGTCGGTTTCCACGACGAACCGAGCCTCGACCCAGTCCTTGACGCCGTGCTCGCCCTGGAGCAGCGCGGTGACTTCCTCGGAGCCCTTGGTGTAGGGATCAACGCCCAGGAAGGTCTCAATGCCGGTGGCCACGACGTAGTTGCCGATGGAGACGGCCTTCTCGGACATCCATTCGGGAGCGCAGCCCACCACGGGAACCTGGGAAATGTGGATGCCCCAGTCCTTGGCGATATCGGAGGCCAGAATCATCATACGGGAAATATCCACGCAGGAGCCCATATGCAGGACGGGCGGGATGCCGGCCAGCTCGCACACGCGCTTCAGGCCTGCGCCGCAGTATTCCTTGGCCTTCTCGGGATCCATCAGGCCGGCCTTGGCAGCAGCCTGGGCAGAGCAGCCGGAGACGATCAGGATGATGTCGTTTTCCAGCAGCTTCTTCATCAGCTCAATGTGGGCGGTGTCGGGGCGAACCTTGGGGTTGTTGCAGCCGACCATGGCCACGGCGCCCCGGAGAACGCCGGAATGGACGCACTCGATCAGGGGCTTGGTGGTGCCGAACTCGTCCACCTGGGAGTTGGCGACGCCGTCGAGAACCTTCTTGATGGCTTCCACAGAGTAGCCGACGCGGGCATTCTGCTTCAGGCTGGGGATGTTGACCATCTCGGGCTTCCGGTTCTTGAAATTCTCGATTGCCATCTTGACAATGGCCTTGGCGTTCTCACCGGCGGTCTCGGCATGGAACTGGATGAACTCGGAGTCGGGCATCCGGGCGATGGGAGAGGTGGTGATGAACTTGGTATGGAAGCATTTGCTCAGAGGGCCCAGGGCGGGGAAGATGCACTGCACGTCCACGACAATGGCCTCGCAGGCACCGGTCAGAACCACGTTCTCCTGGTTCAGGAAGTTACCGGCCATGGGGATGCCGTGGCGCATGGTGACCTCGTTGGAGGTGCAGCACACACCGGAGACGGTGATGCCCTTCGCGCCCACGGACTTGGCATAAGCAATCATTTCGGGGTCGTTTGCGTAGTAAACGACCATTTCGGACAGGCTGGGATCATGGCCGTGAACAACGATGTTGACGTTGTCCTTCTCCATGACGCCGATGTTGGCGGTGGTATCGATAGGCTTGGGAGTGCCGAACATAACGTCGGAGAACTCGGTGCCCATCATGGAGCCGCCCCAGCCGTCGGACAGGCCGGCACGCAGAGACTGGCGGATCAGGGCTTCGGGCAGAGAAGAGCAGCCCATGTGGGTCATGTGCAGCGCGGTGGAGACTTCCCGGTCGATGGCGCGGGGCTCGATGCCGGCTTCATGCCACAGCTTCTGGGTGTACTCGGGGGCGCGCTTCAGGAAGCGCTGTACGCCGAAGGGCTTGCCATACTCCAGCAGGCCGATCTCGGCCATTTCGTGAGCCAGGTCGTAGATGTCCTTGCCCTCGGTCTCCACGCCCCACTCCTTGGCGATGCGGATCAGCTTCTCGGGGTCCTTGACCTGATAGTTGCCGCCTTCCTTGGTCTGGTACAGGGTGTGCATGATTTCGCGGCCGTGGTCGGAGTGCGTCGCAGCGCCGCCGGCGGTGAACCGCAGGTAGTTACGGCCGACGATACCATGTACGTCGCAGCCGCAGATGCCCCGGGGGGCCTTCTTGGTGATGCGGCACGGGCCCATGGAGCAGATACGGCAGCAAGTGCCGGATTCGCCGAAGCCGCAATGGGGGGTCTGGTTCTTGACCCGCTGCTGCCAGGAGTCAGCGCCAACCTTACTGCCGTTTTCCAGCAGCGAGTTGGTAGCTTGCTCCATCTCCTCAACAGTTGTCAAATAAGCCCAATCCTTCAAAGTGATTTCCTCCTAATCATTTGATTCTTTGAAAAGCCTGTGCGTACCCTACGATAGGTCATAGTGTATCGATAGTATTGTACTCATTTGGCGTGCAGTTGTCAATCGTGCAATTTGACACATTTCCCGTGTTTTTTTCATCCCCCAGGGGGGGATTTTTGCTTTTTCCCTTAAATTTGTGGAAAAAAGGTGCTTTTTGGGAAATTATTCACAAAAATGTAAAAATTTTTTGTTTGAAAACGGCCGTCCACGGCAGAAAGCGGCGGGGAAGCGCCGCCGCTTCCCCGCCGGAATATCCGATTTTTTGCGCACTCATACGATTTCCCGATAAAATGGTTAACGCCATTTTATCCTGCGAATCCTTCGCAGGCCGCCGGCAGCGGCGAGAAATGTATGGACTTACGTTTTTTGCGGCTACGCCGCCGGCTGCTGAAACAGCAGCCGGATAAAACGGTTAAAAACCGTTTTATTAAATAGTATCAACGAATCGTCAGCTTGTGGCAGTGACCCTCGCCCAGAACGCGCTCAACGCAGGTTTTGAAGCGATCGAACCTGTCGTTGGGGACAAAGGCGACCGCCGTTCCGGCGAAGCCGCCGCCGTGGATGCGGACGGCGCCCTCCCCCTCCAGCAGCTGCTGGCACAGAGCGATGGTGAAGGCCATGTCCTGCTTCTGGATATAGCCCGCCGGGGTCACGTTTTGCAGCAGCGTCCAGGACGCCATGCCGGAGGCGTTGACCAGGCGGAGGAATGCGTCAAAATCCCCCTCCTTCAGCGCCTGCACCTGGGATTTTACCCGCCGGTTCTCGTTGAAGAAGTGGATGGCTCTGAGAACCGCCCGGTCGCCGGTGACCTTGCGGACTTCGGCGATGTGCCGGTAGAACGCCGCCTCGTCCACGTCGTGGAGAACCTCCTTGCCGAAGAACGCCGCCACGGCCTTCATTTCCACCGGCATGGCCGCGTACTCGTCCGTCAGGTCGGCATGGTCCGCGCCGGAATCGATGGTGCACAGGGTGTAGCCGCTGTGGGCGAAATCGTAGTCCACCTTTTCCACAACGGGGTTTTTCGGGTCGGCAAAATCGATGTACACCAGGCCGCCCACGCTGGACGCCATCTGATCCATCAGACCGGAGGGCTTGCCGTAGTAGACATTCTCGGCGTACTGGCCGATCTGGGCAATCTCGATGGCGGAAACCTTGCCGTCCGCAAACAGGCCGTTGAGAATACGGCCGATCAGCACCTCGAAGGCCGCGGAGCTGGACAGGCCGGAGCCGGGCAGAACGGTGGACTTAACCTTGGCCTCAAAGCCGCCCAGCTTACAGCCCCGCCGGGCAAACGCCGCCGCCACGCCCCGGATGAGTGCCGCCGTGGTATTCTTCTCGGACTCTCTGGCCTCCAGGTCGTTCAGGTCGATCTCCACAGGCTTGTAGCCCTCGGAATCCACCCGGATGATGTTCGTACCGGTGAGGGTGACCTCCGCCGTGGTCTGCATGTCGACTGCCGCCGCCAGCACGCAGCCGTGCTGATGGTCGGTGTGGTTGCCGCCGATCTCCGTACGGCCGGGGGCGGAAAAATGATAGGTGTCAGCCATTTTGAACCTCCGTCAAAAATCGTTTCAGGGCAGCTCTGCCCGCTTCGGTACACTTGTAAACGCCCGCGCACTCCAGAACCCGGGCAAACACCTGGCCGATCTCGTATTGAATGATCGCCTCGGCGTTTTCTTCGCCAAATTCCGGGTGCCGTGGCATAAATGCGTCCGCCCAGTCGGCGTGCTTGGAAAGCGCCTCGTTCTCCCGCAGGTTTTCCCCCTTCAGCAGGGCTTCCCGCAGGTCGGCCATTTCCTTTTTCAGTCTGCCGGGGAGAACGGCAAGACCCATGACCTCGATGAGGCCAATGTTCTCTTTCTTGATGTGGTGAAGCTCCTCGTGGGGGTGGTACAGCCCCATGGGATGCTCCTTAGTCGTCAGGTTGTTCCGCAGAACCAGGTCAAGCTCATACCGCCCCTCCCGCATACGGGCGATGGGGGTGATGGTGTTGTGGGGCTCGCCGTCGGTTTCCGCGAAAATCATTGCCGCCGGATCGCTGTAGGCGCGCCACTTGGCCAGGATTCTGCCCGCCAGGTCGCAGAGGTGGTCTTTGTTTTCCGAGTTCAGGCGAAGCACCGTCATCGGGTATTTCACCACGCAGCAGTCCACATCGGCAAAGCCGGTAACGGTAAAGCCGAACTCCTTCTCCGCCTTCTCCATGGGGAAGGTGTGATGCCCCCCCTGGAAATGCTCATGGGACAATATACTGCCCCCCACGATGGGCAGGTCGGCATTCGACCCCAGGAAATAGTGGGGGAACTGCTCCACGAAGGAGAACAGCTTGTCGAACACTCCCCGGTCAATGACCATGGGCGTGTGCCTGGAATTCATGACGATGCAGTGTTCATTATAATAAACGTAGGGTGAATACTGGAAGCCCCAGGGCTGGCCGTTCACCATTACCGGCATGACCCGCAGATTCTGCCGCGCCGGGTGGGAAATGGTTCCGGCGTAGCCCACGTTTTCGGGGCAGAGCAGACACTTGGGGTAACCGGAGGCCTTTTTCAGCTTCGCCGCCGCAATGTCCCGGGGATCCTTCTCGGGCTTGGACAGGTTGATGGAGATTTCCAGCTTCCCGTATTTCGTATCCGCCGTCCAGCGCTCATCCTTGGCGATACGGTCGCGGCGGATGTAATTGCAGTCCTGGCTCAGGGTGTAGAAATAGTCCGTCGCCGCCTTGGGGGACTGGGCATAGCGCGACCGGAACTCCCGCACCACCTCCGAGGGGCGGGGCGTCAGGAAGCCCATGAGCTTCGTGTCAAACAGGTCGCGCTCGGCGACGGTATCCGCAATCAGTCCTTCCTGGGCGGCATAATCGCACAGCAGCTCCAGGCACGCCGGGAAGTCGAAGCGCTGCTCCTGCTTTTCGTAGCCTTCCAGATGCAGCTCAGAAAGAATCGCATTTCTCGCAAACGTCTCGTCCAGCGGATGGAGAAGGCCGCAGTTTTTCGCGTAATCCAGCAGCGAATCCAGCGCTGCCCAAACAGTTTCCGTTGTCATAGCCATGAGGATGCTCCTTGTGCCGGTTCCATAGGGAACCGATGATTGTTTCAGTCTGCGCCGTTTCTTTTCTCTGCAATGGCGGCAGATGGATTCCATCTGCCGCCATTGTAACGCATGATTTACTTTTTGGCAAGATATTTCCGCATATCCAGCGAGCAGGCCGCCAGGATGATGCCGCCCTTGATGATGTACTGCATGGAGGGGTCGATGCCCAGCATGGACAGCGCCACGAAGATGATCCGCAGCACGAACACGCCCAGGACAATGCCGCTGATCTTGCCGGTGCCGCCGACGAAGGAAACGCCGCCGATGACGCAGGCCGCGATGGCGTCGCACTCGTAGTTGAGGCCCGCCGACTGGGTGATGGAGCTGATACGGGCGCCCTCAATGAAGCCCGTAACGCCGTACATTGCGCCGGCCAGGGTGTGAACCATTACCGTCGTCCAGAACACGTTGACGCCGGAGACCTTGGCCGCGTCGGCGTTGGAGCCGACGGCGAACATGTTCTTGCCGAAGGCGGTCTTGTTCCAGATGAACCACATCAGCGCCACGAAAATGACCGCGTACAGCACGTACCAGGGGATGGAAATTTTCGCGCCGGAGCCGGTGACGAACTGGAGCATGGGCGCGGAAACCACGTTCTTATACTCCTGGGACAGGCCGGAAACGGGCTGTCCGTTGTTGCCGTTGAGCATGAAGAAGATCAGGATCAGGCCGTAGGTAATGAGCTGGGTGGCCAGGGTCACGATGAAGGGGTGCAGGCTGAACTTGGCCACGAAGAAGCCGTTCACCATACCGATCAGCGCGCCGATGGCGACGACAATGAGAATCGTCAGCAGAATCCAACCCGGGGTGATGGCCGGGAGGTTGGAGAAAAGCTTCCGGGAGATGGTGCGATCCTGCAGCAGCGCGCCCGCGACAGCCGCGGTCAGGCCGACCACACGTCCGCCGGACAGGTCGGTACCGGTGAGGACGATACAGCCTGCGATACCCAGCGCCATGGGCAGCGACGCCGCCACCAGGGAAACGATGTTCGCAATGGAACCCGCGGACAGAAAGTTCTTATTCTTGATAGCCGTATAGACGATGAAAATGACCATCAGAATATACAGCGCGTTATTCAGGATACCGTCCGACCAGAACCGGCGGCGATCCGCCTTGTCGAGTCTTTGGTATTCTTCACTCTTTCTCTGAAGCTGTTTGACTGGATTTGCCATACCGCTGCCTCCTTATACATACTTCGCCGCAAGACGCATGATATCCTCCTGCGTTGCTGTCTTTGCATCGACTTCACCGGCCAGCCGTCCGCCGGACATGACGAGAATCCGGTCGCACACGCCCAGCAGCTCGGGCATTTCGGACGAAACCATGATGACCGTCTTGCCTTTGTTTGCCAGATCGAGGATCAGCTGGTAAATCTCGTATTTCGCGCCGACGTCGATGCCCCGCGTCGGCTCGTCAAGCAGCAGCACATCCGGGGCGGTGAGCAGCCAGCGGCCGATGATGACCTTCTGCTGGTTGCCGCCGGACAGGCTGCGGATCTTTGTCTCCTGGGTAGGCGTCTTGGTGTGCATGGCGTCGATGGACCACTGGGTGTCCTTCCTCATGGACTTGTCGCTGAGGACGAAGCCCGCCCGCTTGTGCCTGTCCAGACTGGAAATGACGGAATTTTCCCGGATGTCCAGGATTCCGAAAATACCCGTCGCCCGGCGCTCCTCGGTGAGCAGGGCAAAGTTGTTCTTGATGGACTGCCGGGGATTCAGATTCTTGCACTCCTTGCCGTCCAGCAGAATGCGGCCGCTCTTGCGGGTGGCGACGCCGAACATGGTTTCCAGCGTCTCCGTCCGGCCGCTGCCGTCCAGACCCGCGAGACCCACGATCTCGCCCCGCCGTGCGGTGAAGGAAACGTCCCGCAGGTTATTGTACAGTCCCGTCAGGTGCTCCACTTCCAGATAGACCTCGCCGGGCTTGTTGGTCTTCGGGGGGAACTGGTTGCCAAGCTCACGGCCGACCATGAGGCGGATGATGTCGTTCATCTCCAGCTCCGACGCCGGACGGGTCGCCACCAGCTGGCCGTCGCGCATGACGGTGATCTCGTCGGAGATGCGCTTGATCTCCGCCATTTTATGGGAAATATAGATGATGCCCATGCCGCGGTCCCGGAGCATGTTGATGATCCTGAACAGATGCTCAACCTCTTCCTCGGTCAGCGAGGACGTGGGTTCATCAAATACGATGACTTTCGAGTGATAGGAGACGGCCTTTGCGATCTCCACCATTTGACGCTGGGAAACCGGCATCGTACTCATGACCCGATGGGGGTCGACATCGATGCCGAGCTCTTCAAAAATTGCTTTGGTATCGCGAAGCATCTTGTGCTCGTCCACAATAAAGCCCGCGACCTTGGGATAGCGCCCCAGCCACAGATTGTCCATGACAGTCCGCTTGAGCGCCTGATTCAGCTCCTGGTGAACCATGGCGACGCCGCTCGTCAGCGCCTCCTTGGAGCTGGTGAAATTGACCTCGCGGCCTTCCAGATAAATATGGCCGCTGTCCTTGGCGTAAATGCCGAACAGGCATTTCATCAGCGTGGATTTGCCGGCGCCGTTCTCGCCCATCAGCGCGTGTACGGTGCCTGCCTTGACCTCCAGGCTGACATGATCCAGCGCTTTGACGCCGGGAAAGGTTTTTGTGATATCCGTCATCCGGAGCAGTACGGTTTGCTCCACCTGGATTCCCCTCCTTTTTCGCTAGCATGCTTAGCTGTGAAGGGCAGCCGCCGACACAGCAGCGGCTGCCCCTTTTGGGTTGATTCCTTACTTGGTGTAGGCGGCGTAGGCGACGAACAGCTTGTTGGCAATGCCGTCGGCGATGGAGTACATCTCGGCGTTGGTGCCGGCGGTGGCAGCGACGGCGTCAGCCATGGCGGTGCCTTCACCGGTAGCCTTGACGACATCGGCGATGGCGGCGGCCATGCCCTCGGCGTCCTGCTTGACGGTACCGGTCATCTTACCGGCAGCGATCAGTTCCTTGGCGGCGTCGGTAGCGTCAACGCCGAACACGGGGATGGTGGTCACGCCCTCGGCACCGGTGTTGTAGCCGGCAGCTTCCAGAGCGGAGATAGCGCCTTCAGCCATGTTGTCGTTGTTGCAGATGATCAGCTCGATCATGTTGCTGTTGGCCTCGTTGTACTGGGACAGGTTGGTGTTCATGTAGTCCAGAGCAGCCTGTGCGCTCCAGGCACCGCCCAGGTCCACCTGGTACTTGGAGGCGTTGGAGGCGTCGAAGTACTCCAGAGCGGGCTTGCCGGCAGCGGTCAGGACAGCGTCGGCGTCCTCAACACCGAACTGGGTGCGGTAGATGGCTTCCACGTTGGCCTCGTCGCCCTTGAACATGGCGTAGGAGATCTTGCCGTCGCCGTTCAGGTCAACGGTATCCCAGTTGGCCAGCAGATACTCGCCGACCATCTTGCCCTGTAGGTGACCGGCTTCGGGAGCGTCGGTGCCGATGAAGCAGATGCCATCGTTGGCGTTCAGGACGGTGCCTTCCTCGCCGTCAGCCTCGATGGCGCGGTTGAAGAAGATAACGGGGGTGCCGTTTGCCAGGGAGATGATCTCGTTGGCAACGTCGGGGGAGCCGGAGGTGACCATGTTGACGACCAGCAGGTTGTAGCCGTCGGTAACGGCGGTCTGGATCTGCTCGTTCTGGGTGGTCTGGTTGTTGTTACCGTCGAAGTTGTTGTAGGTAACGCCCAGGCTGTCCAGCTGTGCGTCCAGAGCGGTGCGGACGCTGGAAATGTAGGTATCGGCGAAGGTGTAGTAGAACACGCCGACCTTCAGCTCGGAAGCTTCGACCTGAGCCTTGGTCTCGTTCCCTGCGGGAGCGGGGGTGGTAGCGGCGGTAGTGCTGGGGGTGGTGGTCTTGGAGCCGCAGGCGGCCATGGAGATCACCATGACAAGCGCGAGCAGCAGTGCAAGTGCTTTTTTCATTGCTTTTTTCCTCCATAAATTTCATTTTTTGGTTTCGCCGGGTTGGCTTCACCGTGACTATATTGTATCAGATACGGATTTTTTTCACAGTCATTTTTCCTCGCGGATTTTCTCAAAAAATTTTGCCGCCTCCAAAAAACGCGCCGTGTTTTTGTGCAAAAAGCCCTAAGAAACGGTAAAAATTGCAGGTACGCCGATCAACCGAAGGAAAACATGGCCTTCTGGCTCTCCATGGTAAACATATTTTCTTTGGTAACGATGGTGGTCGCGGTGTCGATGAGCGCCGTGGAATCGAATTTCTCCCCCTGCAAAACCTGCCACGCCTTTTCTACGCCCAGATACCCCATGGCGTAGGAATTCTGCACCACCAGGGCGGCCACCGCTCCCGTTTGCAGCAGCTCGATGCAGTTGACGTTGCTGTCGAAGGACACGGCGTGTACCTGCCCCGTCAGCCCCAGGGAGTCCACCGCCTGAGCCACGCCCACGGCCAGCGGCTCGTTGAAGCCGATCAGCACGTTGATCTCCGGATGCTCCCGCAGCAGTTTCTCCGCCGCCAGACGGGCTTCCAGGGCGTCGGTGGAAACATTGACGGCATAGATGCCCTTGACCCGGCTGTCCCCAAGCAGCACCTCCCGGAAGCCCTGCTCCCGCTCCCGGCAGTTCTGGGTCTCGGCGTAGGCGTTGACAATGCCCACAACGATTTTTTCCTGCGCCGTTTTCAGCGCGGCCTCTCCGCTCATGCGCCCGGCGGCGATATTGTCCGTCCCGATGCGCACGGAAACGCCCCTGGAATCCACGTCGCTGTCGATGACCACCACCCGGACGCCTGCGGCCACGGCTTCGTCGATGGCGGCGGCGTTTTCCGTGTAGCTAATGGCGGAGAAGACGATGGCGTCCGCCCCGTCGGCCACGGCCTGGCGGATGTAGTCGTTCTGTACTTCAAAATCCTCCTCCGTGTCCGGGGCAAGGATGGTCAACTGCACGTTATACTCGGATTTCGCGGCGTTCGCCCCGGCAAAAACCGATTTCCAGAACTCCGTGGTGGCGGATTTGGCAATCAGGTAAATATTGTACGACCCGCTGCTCTGATGCGTACCGGCGCAGCCGGAAAGGCACACCAGCAGCGCCAGAAAAACGGCGATTCCCTTAATGCTTTTCATGCTCCGCCTCCTCCCGCACCTTCGGCATCCGCACCGTCACCTTCGTTCCCTCGTCCGGGACGCTTTCGATGGTGATGCCATAGGCGTCGCCGAACCAGATTTTCAGCCGGTCGTTGACATTCTTGATGCCGATGCCGGACTTTCCGTCGGGCTTCCGGCGGAAAATTTCCTCGATCTGCTCCGGCTCCATGCCCACGCCGTTGTCCTCCACCGTAAAGAGGACGTCCTCTCCCTCGGCGCGGACACGGATTTCAATATGTCCCTCGTCCACCAGACCGTTGACGCCGTGGTAGATGGCGTTCTCGATGATGGGCTGGAGGGTGATTTTGTTGCACAGGTACTCCGTGCAGTCCTCCTGAACGTCAAAATGATAGGAAAACTGCTCCTTGTAGCGCACGCTCTGGATTTGCAGATAGCTCTGGGCGTGCTGCACCTCGCTGCGGATGGGGATCAGCTCGTGCCCCTTGCTGATGCTGATGCGGAACAGCCGCGCCAGGGCGTTGACCATCACCACGGCCTCCGCGTTCTTCCCCTGCTCACACATCCAGGAAATGGAATCCAGGGTATTATACAGGAAGTGGGGGTTGATCTGCGCCTGTAGGGCTTTCAGCTCCGTCTTGCGCAGGTTGACTTCCTCGCTGCGCACCGTGGCCATGAGCTTCTGGATTTTTTTGACCATGTGGTCAAAGGACGCCGACAGGTTCTCCACCTCCCGGACGCCGGTGACGGGTTCGTAGGAAAAGCCCTCGCCGGACTTTTCAAAGCTCTGCATGGCGACGATCAGATCGTGAATGGGGCTGGACAGCACCCGGGAGAGCATCAGGCTCAGCAGCACCGCCGCAATTAAAATAGACACCGCACCGATGAGGGTGATGCGCATGATCTCCCGCAGGCCGTCGGTGATCAGCTCCTGAAAGGAGCTGACGCCCACCACCCGCCAGATGCCGTTTTCCAGGGTCTGGACGGTGTAAATGGTGCTTCCCTCCACATGTGTCCCGTCGGGGAGGGAGGCGATCAACGCGGTATTCTCGCTTTTCAGATCGGAATAGATGAGCTGCTGCTGGGGATGGTAAACCAGATTCCCCTCCGTGTCCTCCAGGAAGCAGTAGCCCCGCTGGCCGATGCCCACGCCGCTGATGTAGGTGGAGATGTTGGAGCAGCTCACGTCCACGGCGATGTACCGCTCCCCCTCCCCGTTGGTGGCGGGGCGGATAATGGTCACGACCCATGGGTAATCCTCCGCGAAAATCGACATGACGTGGGGTGCGGATATATAGCCGCCCTCATAAAGCGCCCGCTTGTCCGGGTCAAAGGAGAGGTTTTGCAGAATATCCTCCCGCAGACAGCGGCCAAGGCTGTAGCAGTTGCGCATTTCCCCCTCCGCGTCGTAGGTGGTGACGGCCACCACATCGGCGCGGATTTCCAGAAACGCCCCGAACCGCGCCTCCCGTTCCTCCGCGGGCAGCTCCAAGTAGCCGGTCAGCAGCGTCACCGCGTCGTCCATATTCTCCAGGTATTCGTTCATGGTGCTGCCGGCCTGGGCGATGGCCTGACGGCTGGTGGTCTCGGCGTTGCGCAGCAGCGTCCGGCGATAGGTCTGCATGAAGACCAGATTGGCGCACAGAAGCACACTCACCGCAACCGCCGTGAGCGTGAGCGCCATGATGAGATTCATGCTGAGTCCCTTTTTCTTCATGCGTTGGCCTCTTTCTGCTCCTGACGCATCCGCGCCGGGGATTTGCCGTAGTATTTTTTGAAGCAGTAGCCGAAATAGCTCTGGTCGGCGTAGCCGCAGCGGCGGGACACCTCGGCAATGCGGCTGCTGCCGCCCCACAGCAGCTTCAGCGCCACATCCATCCGCTTCTGAATCAGCAGGTTCATGAAGGTGTCGCCGTAGAATTTTTTGATGTTCGCGCCCAGGTAATTGGCGCTGATATGCAGCCGCTCGCTGACGGATTGCAGCGACAGCTCCTCGTCCATGTATTCCTTCTCGATGATCTTCAGCGCCCGGGCGCAGAGCATGGCCATGTCGTCCCAGCCCCCGGCGGCGTACAGTCCGCCGCCTCTGCGGGCGATTTTCAGGGCTTCCATGGCTTCTAAGTAAGCGGCGTGTCCCTCGCCGAGAGAGGCGTACTCCTTGCTTAAGCCCGCCAGCGCCTCGGCGCCCAAAGCGCGGCGGGTGGCCTGCCGCAGCTCGTCCAGGGAAGCATACAGCCGCCCGAACCCGTTGCCGGAGGCCAGCAGGAGCACCGTCCGGTCGCCGCTGGAAAATCCGCAGCAGGAAAACGCCCGGGAGAAAATCCGCTCCGCCATGGGAAGCAGCTCCGGGTGCGCCCCGTCGGGCAGACTGAACGCCGCCACCACGATGTGCTCGTCCCCCCGGATTTCCATTCCGGCGCTTCGCAGGGATTCCGCCGCGGCGGACGGCTCCGGACGGGCGTACTCGTCCAAAAGCATCGTAGCCGTGACCATCCGCAGCGCCTCCGCGCCGCCCTGAGGGCGGGTCAGGCTGGCAAGGCGCTTTTCGATTTTGTCGTGGATTTTCCGCAGCTCCTCCGTCAGCTCCGCCATGCTGATGGGCTTGAGGAGATACGCCACAATCTCGTCCTCAATGCCGGCCTTGGCGTACTCAAAATCGTCGTAGCCGCTTAGGAAAGCCACTTGCAGCAGCGGCTGGACGGCCTTCGCCTGTCTGGTGAGCGCCGTCCCGGAAATAAACGGCATCCGGATATCCGTCAGCAGGAAATCCGGCTGAAGCGCTTCCACCATCTGCAGCGCGTCCAGCCCGTTCCCGGCGCGTCCCACAAGACGGAAGCCCAGGGACTCCCAGTCGATCAGCTGGCAGACGGCGCCCAGCAGCTCCGGCTCATCGTCCGCCACCAGAACGGTCAACACCTGATGCTTTTCCATGCTCAGCCCTCCATTCGCATTGTTGATTTGATTATAAAAGATTTCCCGAAAAAACACAAGCCCGGAATGTTACATTTTCACATTCCGGGCTTGCCCCTTGATTTGATTTTTGGTTATTTTACAAGTGCATCAATATTCGCTGTCGTGATCTTCTGCCACGGAATGGTCAGGGGTTCCTTATTGGTGAATATCCCCGCTTCCCATTTCTCGTAGTCCGCCCTGTTCATGAACCGCCGCTCTCCGTTTTCCGTTATCAGGTAGACATAGCCGTCATGCCCGGTGTCAATGTCATCCGGGTAGGGCGTTTCCGTATAGGAATCGTAGTCGGTGATATCCTTGCACCATGCGTCCACATAGAAGGCGTCTTTATAGCTATCCTCCGCTTCGTCATAATACGCAATGGCGTAAGGCCAGAGGACATCCCCCGCATACCCCTGATTGTGGGACGCCTCCACCTTGAGCATACCGGGATAATGGGTCACTCCCACATAACTGTAGGACTCAATCCGCACGCCGTCGGTTTGGGGGGCATAGCCATAGATGATCTCACACATTCCCGCCACGTAGGTGTTGGATACGGAAACCAGCAGTTCTTCCTCCCCGTCTCCGTCCACATCCGTAACGGCAAATTGTTCGTCTTCAATCGTACCCGGTTCCCACACTTCAATATTCCCCGAGTCGGGCAGTTCCGGCCAGCGCAGATCGTCATGGGCAGTCCGGAGCGCCCGCTGGAACGCGCTGCGGACAGCGTCGTTCCGGTCGGGGACGGCGGTTTCCGGCTGGGTGGGCTCTGCCGTTGTCTCCACGGGGATACGTTTCGGCGGAGCGAAGTACTGTGCCATGGTGGGCTTCGGTGCGGTTGTCCTGCTGCAAGCGGAAAGAAGCAGCAGCATCACCGCCAGCATGAGACATAGTTTCTTTTTCATCGGTCTTCCCTTTCTTTAGTTCAGCACAATGGGCGCTTCCTCCACGACCTCTTCCGTCAGGCAGTCGTGCTCCCGCATCCACTCCAGCGTATGCGCGGAGTCGGCAAAGACGGACAGGTACGCGCCGGTGGCATACACATCGTTCTTCCCCCAGAGGGATATTGTCAGGGACTTTGTCTTGTAATATTCCTCGTTATACTTGTCGTAGTCCCAGAAATATCCCAGATGGTAAGCACTTCTCTGGGTCATGGTGCGCTCGTCGCAGTCGGCCTTGACGGCGGCCAGCAGAGACTCCACCAGCTCCGGCGTGATCTGGTATTCATGCAGAGTCATGTCTCCGATGTTCATGGAGGTGATATCCTCCGGGTTAAAGCCATCCTGATAGCCGTACCGTGCATGCTTCCATACCTGTTCCCAGCGGCTTGCGTACTCTTTTACGATCTTGCCCTCGTCCAGATTTGCCCAGATGTTGTAGTTACGGGTCATGGTGCATCCGTTTTTCAGCTTATAATAAATGGTGATGTCATCTGTGGTCAGCATCGGCCCGTCGGCGTTGTAGCCGCCCTCGCCGTAGACGAAGCCGCCCTCCGGCATGACCGGGTGCTTTTCCTTTTCCTCCCGGTGCAGGATGTAGGCCAGTGGGTAGTCGCCGTAGCTCTCGATGCGGTCTTCCAGCGCCATGGCGTGGAGGGTGGTGATCTGCCGGATGTCTTCCTCGCTTGTCAGCTCCAGACCGTCAAAATTCAGGGTCACGGAGCTGACGTCCTCCACATCCGGGATTCGATCCTCAATGCCCAGCACGTCAAAGCGGGTAGCGACCAGGCTCACGGCGACCATGGCGGTCAGAATCCCCAGGCCGACCCAGCTGCGCAGCTGGAACACCCGGGTGGTGCGCTTCAGGAGCATCTTTCCGCCGAACCAACCGGCGGCGCCGCCGCAGAACAGGAGCAGATACATCATGGACATGCCGGCGCCAATTTTGGATGCAAAGAAGGATTCCACGCCCATAACGACCAGCGTACCGGCCACCACGGCGCAGACCAGCTGAAACAGCGGCTGCAAAACAGGGAACGCAATGGCATCCCCGGCGCATTCCAGGTTCCGCTTCCGGTACAGCAGCAGCCCGACAAGGGTAAAAACGATGCCCACCGCCGCATAGACCAGCAGGGCTGTATACTTCCCCCCGTCAACGCTGAACGCCGCCACCATTTCGTTTTCCCGGCCGTAGAACCGCAGCGACAGCTGAGAGAAATCCTCCACGGACATATACTCGCCGTTGGTCATACTTGCCACGGGTGCCAGCAGGCTTGCCCACCTGTCCGGCGTGACCACGCCGAAGAGCATGGGCGTATAAAGGGTATTGATAATATAGTAGAGAATATACGCGCCGCCGTTCAGAACCGCGTACACCATCGCCATGGCGAAGCGGTTTCCGGTGCAGAACACGCTGAAGATCGCCACACCGAAGAAGGTGATGAATTGCAGGTTGGTGCCGGCGTACCACAAAAGCGCGATCTGCCATGCATTTGTCACCACGGTCGCGTTCAGCAGCGGCACGGACAGCAGCGCCATCACCGCCGTGGGGATCATGGAAAACAGCAGTCCGGAAACGACATTGGTCAGAAACAGTGTCTCCCGGCGCACGGGCATGGCGTGCAGAGCGTTGCACATCCGGGCGTTATACAGGTCGCCGAACAGCAGCATGGCGACGAGCGGCGCAAAAAGCAGGTTCACCAGCCCCATGAGCTGAAGGTTCCCGGCTATCCGGGAAGCAAACCAGAATGTCCGTCCCATATCCCGATTGTCCTGGTACAGCATCATCATTCCCAGAACCAGACACAGGGTGTATCCCCCGATCACCGGGGCGAACCGGGTCAGGTTCTTCAGGAATACGGTCTTATTAAAGAAGGATGTCTTTGATTTCATAGTCCACGCCTCCCAGCTCATAAATGAAGATTTCCTCCAGGGACAGGGGCAGCACGTCAAAATACGCGGGCTTGCACGCCGCCATTTTCGCGCCGACCTCCTCGGCCTCCCCCCGGACGATCAGGGTCTTCAGGCGTCCGGAAACGGACGCGTTGAGGATGTCCAGCTCCTTGGGGGCATCGCCCACCAGCTGCAGCTTCACGGTGCTGCCCTGCAAATCCGCAAGGCTCTTTTCCAGCAGCATTCTGCCCCGGTTCATGATGCCCACGTAGTCGCACACGTCCTCCAGCTCCCGCAGGTTGTGAGACGAGATCAGCACCGTGGTGCCGTGCCCCGCCACGTCGGAGAGAATCAGACCCATGACCTGCCGCCGCATCACCGGATCCAGGCCGTCCACCGGCTCGTCCAGAATCAGCGTCCTGGGGCGGGTGCAGACGGTCAGGTGGAACGCCGCCTGCTTCTGCATTCCCTTGGAAAACCGGCGGATGGGCGTCCGCCTGGGAAGCTGGAATACGTCGTACAGCCTGTCAAACAGCCCATCGTCAAAGGTGGGGTAGATGCCCCGGTAGAACCTTCGCATATCCTCCAGCGTCGCGGAGGGGTAGTAGAAAATCTCGTCGGGGATGTAGCCGATGGTTGCCTTCACGGCGGGATTTTCGTAGATCGGCTGCTCGTCCATGGTGACGGCGCCGCTGTCCGGGCGGTAGATACCAGTGAGGTGCCGGATGGCGGTGGACTTGCCCGCGCCGTTGGGGCCGACAAGGCCGTAGACCCGCCCGCTCGGGACGGTCAGGGTCAGGTCGTCCAGCGCCTTAAAATTGCCGAAGGTCTTGGTCACATTCTTCATTTCAAGCATGTCTATGGTCTCCCTTCTCGATTCTGGCCACCAGCTCGCCGTGGCTCGCGCCCATGGTCAGCAGCGCCGCGGCGGCTTCGTCGAAGCTCAGCAGCAGCCGTTTTTTCTCCCGTTCTCTGATCTCCCCGTCGCCGCAGACAAAGCAGCCCTTTCCCGGTACGGTGGCGATCCACCCCTCCGCCTCCAGCCGCCGGTAAGCGCGCTGGATGGTATTGGGGTTAATGGCAAGCTGGGCGGCCAGATCCCGGACGCTGGGCAGCTTCTCTCCCGGCCGCAGCACGCCGCCGGTAATCTGCTCCCGGAAGCCGTCCACGATCTGCGCATAGATCGGCCGGGAGTCCCGGTAATCCAAGTGTACCATGGTATTCCTCCTTAACTGTATCAGTTGTACTAGTACGGTTAGGATACCCCATAATTCAGAATTTGTCAATACGAGGGGAGATTAAGAGTTTCTTAAACGGCTGGGCGGCCAGGGTGGCAAAACCCCGGCGAGCCAAACGGGATCATGAACTGCCCCCCTTGCCTCTCCCTATGGGAGAGGCGGCCGAGCGAAGCGAGGCCGGAGAGGGGAAAACAGGGTGCAGCGCCCTCTCCGTCACCTTCGGTGACAGCTCTCCCAAAGGGAGAGCCAGGGGGGTGCGCCCCGGTACGAGAAATGGAGCATATCTTTACCGATACGCTCCATCGACCTGTTTTCCGGCCATCCATCCAGTTTCCGGGTGGCCTTTTCCTTCCAAACAAATGGCATTATACAAAGATCCCGGTGCGAAAGCACCGGGATCTGGTGACCCGCCGGGGATTCGAACCCCGGACCCACTGCTTAAAAGGCAGTTGCTCTGCCAACTGAGCTAGCGGATCAGATTTGGCTGGGATGGCCGGATTTGAACCGACGAATGCCAGAGTCAAAGTCTGGTGCCTTACCGCTTGGCGACATCCCAATGTTGGCGCGGCGCCCTTCGGCCGGACACACGGAGCATTATAACATGCTTTGCGCCGTTTGGCAATCCTTTTTTTGCGAAATTTGCGGTTTCCGGCCTTCTTTCTTCCCTGACGGCCGCTTCGGAGGATTGGGGCTTGAAACCGCCGCCGTTTTGCGTCATAATAACAGCAAACCCCGAACCCGGAGGAGATTTCATGAATATTCAAAACTGGACACTATTCTATGACGGCTGCGAGCCGCTGCCCTGTCAGGCGCCCTGCACCATGTACAGCGTGCTTTACGACCACAAGAAGATCCCCGACCCCTTCTACGGCACAAACGAGCGGGAGCTGCAATATCTGGCCGAAAAGGACTGCACTTTTGAGTCCGTTTTCTCCGCCCCGCCCGCCCTGCTTGCCCGGGAGCATATCGAGCTGACGTTCCACGGGCTTGACACCATCTGCCATATCTACCTGAACGGCACCCTGCTGGGCAAGGTCAAAAATATGCACCGGGAATACGTCTACGAGGTCAAGCCCCTGCTGACCCCGGGGGAAAACGCCCTCCGGCTGGAATTCAAATCTCCCCGGCGCTACTTCGCCCGGCAGCAGCACAAGCACTACCTGTACATGAACGACGGTGACACCCTCCCCGGTGCCGCCCATCTGCGCAAGGCCATGTACCAATCCGGTTGGGACTGGGGTCCCACCCTGCCGGACATGGGCATTTTCCGCAGCGTGGAGCTGAACGGATGGGACGTTGATCGTCTGGACGGCGTGGCCGTCCGCCAGCACCACGAAAACGGCAATGTCTCGGTGGAGTTGGACGTGACCACCAAATGCCGCGCCGGTTGCGAAATCTATGCGATCCTCGACGGCAAGCGCGTTCTTCTGAAGGACGGCCACGGCATGATCCAAGTGGACGATCCGAAGCTGTGGTGGGCAAGAGGCTACGGCGACCAGCCCCTTTATGACCTGGACGTGGAGCTGCTCTGCGGCGGCCGGGTCATTGATCGCTGCCGCAAACGCCTTGGCCTGCGCACCCTCACCGTCAGCACGGAGCCGGACGCGGACGGCAAGGGCAGCGAATTCTGCTTTGTACTGAACGGCGTGAAGATTTTCTCCATGGGCGCGAATCTGGTTCCCATGGACAGTCTGCTCAGCCGCGTCACCGACCGGCGGTGGGAAGCCGTCGTCCGTCAGGCCGTGGACGCCAACTTTAACACTTTGCGGGTCTGGGGCGGCGGGTACTACCCCGACAGCCGCTTCTACGAGCTGTGCGATCAGTACGGTCTGCTGGTGTGGCAGGACTTCATGGTCGCCTGCGCCAACATCTATCTGACGTCGGAAATGGCCGAGGAATTCACCCAGGAGGCCATCTGCAACCTGAAGCGGCTGCACCACCACGCCTCCCTCGCCCTGCTGTGCGGCAACAACGAGATGGAAAGCGGCGTCATCAACTGGGGTTCCCGGGACAACCAGCTGGTGCGGGACGATTACACCCGCCTGTACGGTCATCTGCTGCCGGAGCTGTGTGAGACCTACGCGCCGGATACCTACTACTGGCCGTCCAGCCCCTCCTCCGGCGGCGGCTTTGACGACCCGGACAACCCCGCCAAGGGCGACACCCACTACTGGGAGGTCTGGCACGGCGGCGTCCCCTTCACCGCCTACCGGCAAAAGCGCTTCCGCTTCTGCTCCGAATACGGCTTCGAGAGCTTCCCCTCCATGAAGACCATCCGCACCTTCGCCGGGGAGGAAGACCTGAACTGCTTCTCCCGGGTCATGGAGAACCATCAGAAGTGCCGGGGCGGCAACGGGAAAATCCTGCGGTATCTGGCGGACAACTACCTGTATCCCGCCACTTTCGAGAATCTGGTGTACGCGTCTCAACTGCTCCAGGCGGACGCCATCAAATACGGCGTGGAGCATTTCCGCCGTCAGCGGGGGTACTGCATGGGCTCCACCTACTGGCAGTTCAACGACTGCTGGCCGGTGGCCTCCTGGTCCAGCGTGGACTGCTTCGGCCGCTACAAGGCGCTGCACTACGCCGCCCGGAAATTCTACGCCCCCGTGGCCATGGGGCTGTTCCTGGAAAACGGGTCGCTCACCGTCAACATCGCCAACGAGACCCGCGCCGGTTTCCGCGGCCGTGTCCACCTGGCCATGTGCCGGGGCGATCTGACCGTGCTGGTGGAAACCGGCAAGGACGTGGAGGTGGAAGCGCTGTCCTCCCGGGACGTGCTGACCTACCGGGTGGACTCCCCCGACCCCTACGATACCTTCCTGTATGCCGACCTGTACGACGAGCAGGGTCGCTTTCTCATGCGCCAGACGGAGCTGCTGGTGCCTGCCAAGCATTTCCGGTGGCGCAAGCCGGCATTTGACGTCCGGATCGCCCCCATCCCCGGCGGCGCGGAAATTTCCGTTCAGGCCGACGTATTTGCCAAGGGCGTATTCCTGGACTTCCGGGATTTCGACTGCGTTCTGTCCGACAACTTCTTTGCCCTCACCACCCCCGCCCCCTACCGCGTGACGGTGCAGACGCCGCACAGCGTAGAGGAGCTGGAGGAGAATCTGATGGTTAAGTCTGTGTATGATATCCGCTGACCGGCAAAGGCAACGACCCCCGCTTTCAATGAAAGCGGGGGTCTCCCTTTTGGCTGAAAAAATCCCGGACTACGCCTGTCCGGGACGTTCATTTCTGTTCAGGCTCGAATTTCATAATGTCGGATACGTCACATTCCAGCAGGATGCGCAGCTCGTTGATGGTATTGGTGGACACGTTTTCCCCGTGCTTCATGGCATAGTAATTCGACTGTGGGAAACCCATTTTGAACAGTCTGTATGACGTAATACCCTTTTCCTTCATCGTCCTGAACAGGGGTTCATAGCTAATCACAATACCACCCCCTCGTAAAAACCATTATATTTTGAGGGTACGGTATTGCATATCTACGATAAAAGACATATAATATATATGTGGAATCTCAACGAACGGAGAGGATAAGCGTGGACGAGGAATTGACCCCCAGCTTTCACGGCGAGCTGTGCAGGCACAACGGGGAGAATCCCGATTACGAAATCGCGTGCGACGAATGTGACTATTATTTAATGTGTTTTCCCGACTGGAAGGCAGCATCTTCCGGGCGGCACATTCCCAAGCAAGATTAACTACAGAAATCCTCCGGCGCGTCCGCATGGCCGAACAGGAAACAGGAACGCATCGTCTCACCTTCATTCTGTATTAAAAATACATCTGTACTTTTATGTCCCTCTAACATGACAATTCTGTATTTACAATACAGATTCTAAAAATTTTTTGGGAACGAAAAAAGCCGCTGATTTCGTAGTGAAACCAGCGGCTTGATTTGCGGTGTGTTCAGCTGAAAATTGGCAAAAAATAACGGTCACACAATCCAAAGGGACTGTGTGACCGTATTTATATCAGTTGTTTTGCCTACGCTGTTTGCGTGGGCTTTTTATTGGCGCTGTTCGCGGATGGCAGCCTGAGCGGCGGCGAGGCGGGCGATGGGGACGCGGAAGGGGCTGCAGGAAACGTAGTCCAGGCCGATCCGGTGGCAGAACTCCACACTCATGGGGTCGCCGCCGTGCTCGCCGCAGATGCCGCAGTGCAGCTCCGGACGAACCTTCTTGCCCTTTTCCACCGCCATCTGCATCAGCGCGCCGACGCCGGTCTGATCCAGCTTGGCGAAGGGGTCGTTCTCGAAGATCTTGGCATCATAGTAGGCAGCCAGGAACTTGCCCGCGTCGTCACGGCTGAAGCCGTAGGTCAGCTGGGTCAGGTCGTTGGTGCCGAAGCAGAAGAACTCCGCTTCCTTGGCGATCTCGTCGGCGGTCAGGCAGGCGCGGGGGATCTCGATCATGGTGCCGACCTCATAGTGCAGCTCGGCACCGGCCGCCGCGATCTCGGCATCCGCCGCCTTGACCACCACGTCCTTGACGAACTTCAGCTCCTTGGCGTCGCCGGGCAGGGGGATCATGATTTCAGGCACCAGCGTCCAGTCGGGGTGACGACCCTTCACTGCCAGCGCCGCGCGGATGACGGCCTTGGTCTGCATGGCGGCAATCTCGGGGAATGTGACCGCCAGACGGCAGCCGCGGTGACCCATCATGGGGTTGAACTCGTGCAGGGACGCGATGATGTCCTTGATCTGCTGGACGGTCTTGCCCTGGGTTTTGGCCAGCGCGGCGATCTCTTCCTCGGTGTTGGGAACGAACTCGTGGAGGGGGGGATCCAGGAACCGGATGGTCACGGGGTAGGACTCCATGGCCTCGTACAGCGCCTCGAAGTCGGCCTGCTGCATGGGCAGGATCTTGGCCAGCGCGGCCTCCCGCTCCTCCACGGTGTCGGAGCAGATCATTTCCCGGAAGGAGGCAATTCTGCCTTCCTCGAAGAACATATGCTCGGTACGGCACAGGCCGATGCCCTCGGCGCCCAGCTCTCTGGCTCTGACGGCGTCACGGGGGGTGTCAGCGTTGGTGCGCACCCGCAGACGGCGGTACTTGTCAGCCCAGCCCATGATGCGGCCAAACTCACCGGCGATCTCCGCGTCCCGGGTCTCGATGATGCCGTCATAGATGCAGCCGGTGGAGCCGTCCAGGCTCAGCCAGTCGCCCTCGCGGTAGGTCTTGCCCGCCAGAACGAACTTCTTGTTTTCCTCGTCCATCTTGATCTCGGTGCAGCCGGAGACGCAGCAGCGGCCCATGCCGCGAGCCACGACGGCAGCGTGAGAGGTCATGCCGCCCCGGACGGTGAGGATGCCCTGGGCGGACATCATGCCCTCGATGTCCTCGGGGGAGGTCTCCAGGCGAACCAGAACCACCTTTTCGCCCCGGTCAGCCCAGGCCTTGGCGTCCTCAGCGGTGAAGACGATGCGGCCGCAGGCGGCTCCGGGAGACGCAGCCAGGGCACGGCCGACGGGCTGCGCAGCCTTCAGCGCCTTGGTGTCGAACTGGGGATGGAGCAGGGTGTCCAGGGTTCTCGGCTCGATCATGGCGACCGCCTGCTTCTCGTCGATCATGCCCTCGTCCACCAGGTCGCAGGCGATCTTCAGAGCGGCGGGGGCGGTACGCTTGCCGTTACGGGTCTGGAGCATATACAGCTTGCCGGCTTCCACGGTGAACTCCATGTCCTGCATGTCGTGATAGTGGCTTTCCAGGATCTGGCAGACCTTGGTAAACTGGGCAAAGGCCTCGGGGAACTTCTCCGCCATTTCGGAGATGGGCATGGGGGTGCGGACGCCCGCCACCACGTCTTCGCCCTGGGCGTTGGTCAGGAATTCGCCGAACAGCTTCTTCTCGCCGGTGGCAGGATTCCGGGTGAAGGCAACGCCGGTGCCGCAGTCGTCGCCCATGTTGCCGAAGGCCATGGACTGGACGT
>ERZ827423.383-NODE-383-length-58393-cov-7.250266_pt1 | contig 58393 bp, 45 predicted proteins | sample MGYA00519775_ERZ827423 | MGnify/ENA primary metagenome ERZ827423 (study PRJEB31778, sample SAMEA3449296) | human gut metagenome | biome: human gut; feature: human-associated habitat; material: faeces | place: United Kingdom | collected 2010/2012 ... | reverse complement strand
AATCAAACTTGTTTGAAATTGTTATGCCGAGATGCAGCGTATCTTATGTAAAGATACAGCAAATCGAGGGCAGAACAATCAAACTTGTTTGAAAATGTTATGCCGAGTTACAGCCGAGTTTCAGCGGATGTTATAGCGTTATCTTATCGAAGATGCGGCAAATTCGCTGTGTAGTTTTAAATTATTCGCTAAATTTGCAGCAAAAAGTAAAAAAATGGCTGTAGAAATAAAGGTAGTGCCTAAAGACAGGAAGTCGTTGCGTAAATTTGTGCAATTTGCAATTGATTTATATAAAGGTAATGATTGTTATGTCCCGCCGTTGGTTTCTGACGAAGTGGCGACTCTAAGTCCTGAAAAAAATCCCGCGTTCGATTTCTGCGAGGCAGAATATTTTATGGCTTTCCGTGCCGGTGTGCCTGTAGGTAGGATTGCAGCCATTATTCATAAGATTTCAAATGAAGAGCGTGGTAAAAAGGAAATGCGCTTCGGGTTCGTGGATTTTATCGACGATGAGGAGGTGAGCCGCGCGTTGTTCGATGCAGCCGCTGCTTGGGGCAGGTCGAAAGGCATGGAGACGATTATCGGGCCGCTCGGTTTTTCGGATATGGACTATGAGGGCATGCTTGTCGAGGGGTTTGACGAGTTGTCTACGATGGCCACTATCTATAATTATCCGTATTATCCGCGTCATTTGGAGCGGATGGGGTTCGAGAAGAAAGCCGACTGGGTGGAATTCAGCATGAAAGTTCCTGATGCCATCCCTGACAAGCACGTGCGCATAAGCGAGATAGTGAAACAGAAGTATGGATTGAAAGTCGTGAAATACAATAGCCGCAAGAAGGCTGTCGCGGAAATAGGGAGGCCGTTGTTCGAACTTATAAACGAGGCATATAAGGATTTGTTCGAGTTCACGCAGCTCACCGACCGCCAGATAGACCATTATGTGGATATATATATACGATTGTTGCGGCTTGACCTCTTGACGGTGATAAAAGATGCCGGCGATAATCTTGTCGGTGTGGGCGTGGCTTTGCCTTCGCTTTCCCGGGCGTTGCAGAAGTCGCGTGGCAAGATGTTGCCGTTCGGTTGGTGGCATCTTATTAGGGCGATGTATTTCAATGTGACCGATATAGTCGATTTGTTGCTGGTGGCTGTGAAGCCGGAGTATCAGAGCAAGGGGGTTAACGCATTGTTGTTCACGGACTTGATTCCGTATTTTCAGAAATACGGATATAAGTATGCCGAAAGCAATCCGGAATTGGAACTGAATCAGAAAGTGCAGTCGCAGTGGCAGTATTTCGAGACGCGCCAGCATAAACGCCGCCGTGCTTACGGAAAACGGCTTTGATGGGAGTCGCGCGATGTTTCACGCTGTTGTAAATTGTTATAGTTTTGTAATTTATGCCGTGGAACACCGGCAGTTATTAACAAAAATGCCGACTTATCAACAATCGGGACGTTTTTCCGGAAAAACCTTTTGCAGTTGCCGATAAAAATAATTCCTTTGCAATGAAAAATTATACTTGACAGTATGGGTAAAGTAATTGCAATAGCAAATCAGAAAGGCGGTGTCGGCAAGACGACGACTTCGATTAATTTGGCGGCTTCACTTGCCACGTTGGGCAAGAAAGTGCTGATTGTCGATGCCGACCCTCAGGCTAATGCCACTTCCGGGCTGGGTGTTGACCCGAGAAAAATGACTTCGTCTATCTATGAGTGTCTGGTTGACAATTATCCTTTGCGGGGGGCGGAGTGTAAGACTTGTGTCGAGAATCTTGAACTGATAGGGTCGCGCATCGACCTTGTGGGCGCTGAGCTGGAATTGATAAACAAACAAAACCGTGAGCAGGTGCTTAGAAATCTTCTTGCTGAAATCCGTAACAAGTATGATTTCATAATTATCGACTGTTCGCCGTCGCTCGGGCTTATTACCGTGAATGCGCTGACGGCGGCAGATTCTGTGATAATACCGGTGCAGGCGGAGTATTTCGCACTTGAGGGCATCAGCAAGTTGCTCAATACGATACGTATAATCAAGTCGAAGCTCAACAGGAAGCTTGAGATAGAAGGGTTTCTTCTTACTATGTACGACGCGCGCTTGCGTCTTGCAAACCAGATTTATGAGGAGCTGAAAAGCCATTTCGGCGATATGGTGTTCAACACAGTTATTCCCCGCAACATCCGTTTGAGCGAGGCTCCGAGCCATGGGCTGCCCGCTATACTCTACGACCCCGATAGCCGCGGCGCAACAAGCCACGTGCAGCTTGCCAAGGAACTGCTATCGCGTAATAATATGTAATTAAAGCCATACGATATGTCGCATCAGAAACGTAATGCATTGGGCCGGGGGCTTGATTCCCTGATTTCGATGGATGATATCCAGACAGGAGGCTCGTCGGCCATCAACGAAATAGAATTGTCGCAAATACAGCCTAATCCGGAGCAGCCGCGCACGTGGTTCGACGAGGATTCGCTGGAAGAGCTTGCGTCGTCGATACGCGAATTGGGTATAATCCAGCCGCTTACTCTCAGGAAGGTAGGGGCTGAGCAGTACCAGATAATATCCGGAGAACGCCGCTACCGCGCGGCAAAACTTGCCGGGCTTGACAGCGTACCGGCATACGTGCGGACGGCCAGCGACAGCGAAATCACGGAGATGGCTCTTATAGAGAACATCCAGCGTGAGGACCTCAATGCCATAGAAATCGCGCTTACTTTCCGTAAACTTATCGACCAGTATGAGCTTACGCAGGAGCAATTGAGCTTGCGTATCGGTAAGAAACGCGCCACCATCGCCAATTTCTTGCGTCTGTTGAAACTGCCTGCGGAAGTGCAGCTCGGCTTGCGTGACCGGCGTGTGGACATGGGGCACGCGAGGGCTTTGCTCGCTGTCGAGAATCCGAAATTGCAGCTTAAGCTCTATAACGAGATAATAAAGCGTGGGCTGTCGGTACGTCAGGTGGAGGAATTGGCCAAGCAATATAATGGACACGAGCCGGAAACCGGCGGAAAGGCTCCGCGCAGTCAGGGCATCTCGGAAGAGTATGAGCTGTTGAAGAACCATCTTTCACAGTCGTTCCACACGCAGGTGCAATTCACTTGCAACAGGCAAGGCCGTGGAAAAATCACATTTCCTTTCAAAAATGAGCAGGAACTTGAAAGATTAATTAGTATCTTTGACCGCTTGAAAGGCAATCTCGACTGATTTTATGTCAGCGGTTGGCTTTGTACGGGCGTGAGTTAAAATTAAAAATTAGAAATTTGGCAAGATTTAGATTTTTCGGGAAAGAAATGCTTAAAAAAGATTTAGCTTTGTTGCTGGTCTTTGCCGTTTCATTTCCATTTTCTATATTTGCTGACGAAACCGTTGACGGGGTGGATGGCGATGAGATAGTCGTTCCGGAGCGGAAAGAGCGTGTGTCGCCGCCTAAGCAGGGCGGAGACGCAGTTTTTATGCAGCCCGATACCGTCCCTGCCGATTCTCTGGCGCGACCGGTTGCGCTTGGTGTCGACACTCTTGCCACTGACTCGATAACGGCCGGCGCGCTTGCCGCAATGGCTGACACGGTCGACAGGATGCCGTCGGAATTCGAATTGCGGAGGAATTTCAATCCTGACCCTATCCGTGCCGTATGGCTTTCCGCTTTATGTCCGGGCTTGGGACAGATTTATAACAGGCGTTATTGGAAACTGCCTATCGTCATAGGAGGATATGCCGGGCTGGTTTATGCCACATCATGGAACAACCGGATGCTTACCGACTATACGCAGGCATACCGCGACATAACTGACAGCGACCCGAATACGAAAAGCTATATGGATTTATATCCACCGACAACCAAGGAAGAGGATATAGATATGGAATGGCTGGAGCGTTCGTTGAGGTCGAAAAAGAATTTCTACCGGCGTAACCGCGACTTATGTATTATCGGTATGGTCGGTTTGTATCTTGTATGTATGGTCGATGCCTATGTCGACGCTTCGTTGTCGCATTTCGACATATCGCCCAATTTGGCGGTGGATGTGGCTCCGGCGGTCATAGGTTCGTCCGACAGGTTGTCGAATTCGTTCGGCGTGCAGTGCGCGCTGACGTTTTGACGGCTTGATTTGTTGATTAAAAGAAAAGAGTTAGAATAATGAAGAAAGGATTATTGGCATTATTGATGCTTGTCGGGACGGCAACTTCCGTTTTCGCCCGCCCGACGGTGTTGACGTTGAAAGAATCCATACAGGACAGTACGATTATCTATCCTGAAAGTTTCGAGACAGACACTCAGAAACTGATGGAAAACTGGTATTTGAAGAATTATGCGGTTCTCGACGAGAGCAGTGAGGCGGCAGACGATGTCCCGACTACAAAGGAAGAGTTCATCGAGCGTCTGCAAAATTTGCCTACTGTCATAGAGATGCCATACAATCAGGTTGTGCGGAGCTACATAGACATGTATACCCAGCGGCGGCGTGCCCTTGTGGAGGAAATGCTCGGATTGAGTATCTATTATATGCCTATATTCGAGCAGGCTTTGGAACGTGAGGGGTTGCCTCTTGAGCTGAAATACTTGCCGGTGATTGAGTCGGCCTTGAATCCTGACGCCGTTTCGCGTGCGGGCGCTACCGGTTTGTGGCAGTTTATGCTGAGCACCGCGAAAGGTCTTGGGCTGGATGTGAATTCGCTTGTCGACGAGCGGCGCGACCCTATCCGTTCTTCCGAGATGGCCGCAAAATATTTGAAGCAATTATATGGTATGTATGGCGACTGGTCGCTTGCCATAGCTTCGTATAACTGCGGACCGGGCAATGTCAACAAGGCGATGCGCCGTGCCGGAGGCGGCAAGAAGGATTTTTGGGACATCTATTACTATCTTCCGGCAGAAACCCGCGGATATGTCCCGGCTTTTATCGCGGCAAACTACGTAATGACCTATTATCAGGACCACAATCTTGGAAAGGCGTTGGCGCGCCGTCCTGTTCTGACTGATACGGTAATGGTTAACAAACGTGTGCATTTCGACCAAATTTCGTCGGTGCTTAATATTCCTGCGGAGGAGTTGCGTGTGCTGAATCCGCAATATCGCCGAGATATTATTCCCGGTGACATACGTCCGTATTCATTGACTCTCCCGTCACAGCAGATTTATAGCTATATTGTCAGCGAAGACAGCATTACCGGTCACGACGCTAACCTTTATGCGCGCCGTAGCGAGGTGGTGCCCGGTGGCGTTCAGGACGACGGTGACACAAAAGTTGTCACCAAATATCACGTGGTGAAGCGTGGAGAGACCATATCGAAGATTGCCCGCCGTTATGGAGTGTCTACCACCTCGTTGAAACGCTGGAACGGTTTGCGAAGCAACCGCATACGCCGCGGGCAGCGTCTGAAAATCAACACATACGTCAAAGTTGAGGCCGATGAGGATGCAGATGTAAGTCAAAATGAATCTGTCGTTTCTGCCGATGCGGAAAAGGAAGAAAAACAAGTGGCTGAAAAGAAGCCGGTGAAGCCTAAATACCATACAGTGCGCCGTGGCGAGACTCTTTCGAGCATTTCAGAGGAATACGGAGTGACTGTCAACGACATCAAGGAATGGAACGGATTGAGCGGGACTTCGATTGATGCGGGACAACGGCTTGCCATCGACAGCAGCGTGGCTAAGAAATCGTCGTCGAAATCATCGAAATCTTCGGTTTCTACACATAAGGTGCGCCGTGGCGAGACGCTTGGCTCGATTGCTGCCAAGTATGGTGTGAGTGTGTCGGATTTGCGTGATTGGAACGGCATAACCGGCAGCAACATCAAAGCTGGACATAAGCTCGTGGTAAAAGGCGGTTCTTCCAAGTCTTCGTCAAAATCGAAGAAGAGCAGCTCGTCTTCCTATAAGACTTACACCGTCAAGTCGGGCGAGACTCTTGGCGGTATTGCGGAGCGTAACGGCACTACGGCCGCTGCCATACGCCGTGCGAACGGAATAAAGGGGTCGATGATACGTGTAGGGCAGAAATTGAAAATCCCGAAAAATTAAAAGTTGCCCATCAGCAGCGATAATGCTGACAGGATAGGTTGAGTGACCATCCATACAATCATAGAGGCGAGTGACCAGTAAAGAGCGCGGTCGCTCGCTTTTTTCGCTTTCAGGTAATTGTTGCTGTAGAAATAGTTGGACACTTTGCTTGCGTATACAATGGCAACTATCCCTACCGGCAGACAGCACAGTATGGTTGACAATATGGCCCATACGAGGTTTGTCGGAGGGCATTTTGATATGTCGGTTTCTTTGTCAAGCATTTTCCCCTCTTCCAGTCCTTTGCGGTAGCCGTGCAGGAAGGCTTCTTCTGTCTGGGGATGGACTGGAGGTCTGAACGGCGGTATTGTGGCGTGTTGTCTTTGTGATTCGTAGTTTTCCCGGTTGAATGCCGGTGGGGCGGACATCGTAGCTTCTTGTGGCTCTGCCTGATTTTCGCTTTTGCCGCCGTCTGTGTTCGGTTGTGGTGTTATGCAGCCAGAAGATATTGTTTGGTCATCGTTCTTAGGTTGTATCAATGGAAATACCGGAGTCTCTGATGCCACAGTCCATTCTTTCAAATCTTTATACCATATTTTAGTCTTAGGGGTGATTTCGAGAGCTTTCAGCTCTTCGATTGTGAAAGGACCGTGCATTTCGCCGTCTCTTATTATCCAGTACTGAGTATCCATATTCTTATTGTTAGATGATTACGCAAATATAGTTATTTCTATAATACGGACTGTCACATTCCATTGTTTTTTAGCGAAGAATGGCTTGAAACCGCCTTGTTGAGGAAAAAACTCAATTTGGTGAATATGTTATACAGCATATTGATTAGTAAATCGCATTATATCAACAAATTATCTTTTTATATTTCGCTGTCCGTTGCCTTGTTGTTGAGTTTTTGTGAAAGTGTTTGAGAGCCGTTTTGGATGTTTGGAATATAATTTTGTAACGGAAGAATTCGAAATGACTCCATAGATTGCAAATTTAATATTAACCATAAAAATTAGACAAATGAGAATCAAAAATTACTTTTTGGCAGGTGCCGCTATTTTAGCTGTCGGCACTATCAATGCGCAAGAGTATGTTTCTCCGGCAGAGAACGTCGCTGTCGGCAAAACATCTACAGCCTCGTCAGGTACCGCTTCATCAGCTTTCGATGACAATACTGGCACTCGTTGGGAAAGCTCCCAAATCGACGGACAATGGATTTACGTTGACCTTGGAAAGGATTACGCAATCGACCAGCTTCAGCTTGTATGGGAAGGAGCTTATGCAAAACAGTATAAAATATTTGTAGCATCCGAGCTTACTGGAGAGATGACAGCCGAGCTTTCGGATGATGACCTTTCCAATGATTTTCAGACAGGTTGGACGGAAGCCGCAAGCGTGAACGAGGAGCTTGCGGGATTTCCTTATACACAAGATGTAAATGTAAACGCAGGCACTTACGGACGCTATGTGGCGTTGCAGACTGTTGAGCGCGGCACCAACTATGGCACGAGCCTTTGGGAGTTCCGCGTGAAATCGTTCGGCGAATATGTTGCCGATGGGGCGGAAACAGCAAGCAAAATTTTCGTGACGGCAAATCCTGATGAGATTTATACAGGTGAAACCGCCACACTCAATACGGCTGTTGTGAACGGTAAGAACTTCAGAAGCGAGAATGCCGAAGTTGCTTACTCTGTAGAACCGGCTGCCGGACTCACCATTGAAGGCAATGTGGCTACAGGCACGGCTTCCGGTGAATATGTAGTTACGGCTGCTTCCGGTTCTGTTTCCGCTAATTGCACGATAACAGTGCGCGAAGAGCCGGTGCTTGCTTCTATCGAAATAACAGCCGATAAGATGCAAGGCTCAACCAACGATGTTTACACATTCACGGTAAACGGCAAAAACCAATTCGGCGAACCGTTCACTGTAGAAAATAAAGAATATAGTGCCGACGGTGCGGGCAACGCTACTTTTGACGGCGACAAAATGACCGTCGATGCCCGCGGACAATATCTTGTAACCTTGAAATCAGGCGATATCACAAGCAACACTGTCACAATCGATGTTGTTGCTGAAGGCGCAAACCTTGCTTTGGGCAAGACAATCGTTTCGAGCACCGAAGGTTCTCAAGACCCGCAAAATGCTGTGGATGGCAATGAGGGCTCTATGTGGATTGTCAATCAGCCAGCAGATGCGGAAAAAGGAGAAGGCGACTCGTGGATATATGACGCTGAAATTGTGGTGGATCTTGGAGAAGAATACGATGTAAATTGCGTGCATACTTATTGGGAAGGCGCGTCTGCTGCTGATTATACAGTTACATTCTCGACAGACAACTCTGTTTGGAGCGAACCGACAGAAGCATTTACATTTACCGACGGCGCAGGAATGCAGAACCGCCACGATTGGCTGATGCAGGATGAGGCTGTAAAGGCTCGCTACGTGAAAGTTCATTCCACAAGAGCTGCCACAGGATATGGTGTGAAAATCCGCGAATTGGAAGTATACAGCAACTCTCCGCTTGCTCCGGCAGAACTCCGCCACATTGAGATAGCAGCCGACGCTACAGCAGGACACGTAAAGTCCAATTATAACTTCACAGTCACGATGATCGACCAATATGGAGAAACTTATACGCTTGCGCCGGATGAGACAGCAGAATGGGTAGTTTCCGGTGGTGCAATGACAGGCAATGCTTTCAAAGCCGATGCTAAGGGCGCTTATACCGTGAAATACAAAGTCGGAGAAATCGAGTCCAATGAGGTGACAATCAACATCGTGGCAGAAGGTGAAAACATCCTTGCCGGTAAAACCATCGTCAGCACATCGGAAGGCGATAACTACCAAATCGACCGTCCTGTGGCTAATGTAATAGATGGCAATGACGGAAGCGACTGGTTCATAAAGGACGTAAACAACTCCACAACATTTACGGCTGAATTTGTTGCCGATTTCGGTGATGTGGCAAACGTTGACGCGGTACATTTGCATTTCGAGGGAGCAAACTCGTGCGATTATGAAATCTTGTTCTCTACAGACAATGTGGAATTTACCCTATGGAAGTCGTATTCCGCAGAACCGAAAGTTGAGAACCGTCACGACTGGTTGTATGCAGAAACCACTACTCCGGTACGTTATATCAAGTTCGTTTCCAACGAAGTCTCTAATGGCGGTTACGGATTGCGCCTTTGGGAGGTCGAGGCATACGGCGAGGGCAACGGGCATCTCGCAGGCGGCATAGAGGAAGTCAATGCCAATGGCAATATCTATCTTGCCGGCGATGTAGTGGTGATGCCGGTTGTGATGAGCAAAGCGATGGTATTCAGCGCATCGGGCGCAATGGTGGCTACTGCCGACAATGCCGACCAAATCAATGTGTCAGGTTTGCAAAGCGGTATGTATATAGTCAAGGCTGTCGATGCTGAAGGTAATGCCTACACCGCCAAGATTGCGAAATAAGGATATACACTACTGACAATTTCATCAATGCCTTTGTCTGCTGGCGCGGGCAAAGGCATTTTTAACAAAATCGCTCATTAGATATACTATATTTGTTTGAAAGCGGGGAACAGGTGTGCTGGATTCATCCAAATGTCTCCCTCTGTTTGCGTAGCTACGCGGAGCAAATAGGGGGAGTGGCACGGAGTGCCGAGGGGGTTGTTGCGTTGAGGGTGGAGTGTTCAGCGTTCAGTGAAAGATATCTCTCGACTCTAAACGCTAACCCTTTCCGAACCCCTCCGTCCCGACGGGACACCTCCCCTATTAACTCCGCTAAAGCTCCGTGAACAGGGGAGGACAATCCAGTGCGTATGGCGATCTGTCAAATGACTAATGACGATTTGGGTTTAATAATCATAACCGTAATTTTCATGAAGATAAAAAAGCTGATTTCTGTAATTGCATTTGTGGCAGGCTCGTTCTCTCTGACAGCACAGCAGCCTGTTGCAGTAGGCAGCGGCAGCTATGCCGAATACACGCCGCTGTTCAAGTCGGCTACCGACCAGCACGGCGGCGACAAAAGCCGTATTATGGAGACACGCCGCATTTATATTTCCGATAAGAAGAAAGGCGAACCTGTGCCAACCAATGATTGGTGGACAAACTTGCTCGTCGATACATATTCAGGCAATCTATGGACATATCCCCAAGTGGTGAAAGCCGAGGGCTATGGCATATTCGTGGCATATCCTAATCATTGGAGCGATGATGGTTGTGAAATGAAATGGGACACGCAACTCACAATTAAAGGAAGGAAATTCCATCCGGAAGAAGCCATTGCCGACGATTGGAGCGACTGGGGACTGCGTATGCAGCTTGCCGACGGCGACAAGCGGATGAACGTCACGATGGCGCAAGGAGTGCCGTTCACGTGGGTTGAGGCCGAGAATCTCGACCTGCAATTGGAAATAGGCGGCGGAGAATTGTCGATGCAAGGTGAAACCGCGGTGTTGCCCATCGAGACCGACCGCCTTGTCGTAAAGATAGGTGATGATTTGTATGCTGTATTCGCTCCTGACGCTACGTTGTTCGAACAAGGCAGTGAGGGAATAGACGTGACATTTGCGGAAGATAAGCCGCATTACCTTGCTATTTCCGTACTTCCTGATGAAGAGGCAGTTGACTTTTTTGCGCAATATGCCTCTGTAGTGCCACGGCAGACGAAAGTGGATTGGACCTATAATGAGAAAACAGGCAAGATGACTTCCACGTGGACAGTGACAACCGAAAATCTCGACGGCGAATCAGAACGGAATATCTTGCAAGGATTCATACCGCATCATTACAAATATTCCGAGAACGACATACAATTTACGGAATATGCCTATGCCACACCACGTGGAAAAATGAAAATGGCAACAGGCAACACGTTCTCTACTTCGTATCATTTCAGTGGCATTTTGCCATGGTTTGCAGCGCCTGAGGAGATGGCAGACCTTGCCAATCCTTACAACCGGGAACGTATGAAGCAGATGATTGCCGACTATGCCGCCAAAGGCAGTTTCGGTGCCGACACATACTGGGGAGGAAAAGGACTTATCCAGATGGCATTGAATATGGCATTCGCTAAAGAATTGGGAGAAGATGAATTGTTCGAACAATGCCGTTCGCGGTTGCGTGAAGTGATGGAAAATTGGCTCACATATACTCCCGGTGAGCAATCTTATTTTTTTGCGCGCTATGACCGTTGGGGCGCGCTTGTCGGCTATGACACAAGTTATGACAGCGACACTTTCAACGACCATCATTTCCATTATGGATATTTCACGTACGCCGGTGCGCTTTTGGCGCTTGTCGACAGCGACTTCCGCGCCAAATACGGCGAGATGCTGAAACTTATAGCCAAAGACTACGCAAATTGGGACCGCGCTGACAAGCGTTTTCCGCTGTTCCGCACGTTCTCGCCGTGGTCCGGACATTCATACGCCGGAGGTTTGGGAAATACAGGCAACGGCAATGGTCAGGAATCCACGTCGGAGGCCATGCAAGGCTGGGGCGGGATGTATCTGCTCGGTGTGGCTCTCGGCGACAAGCAAATGCGCGATGCCGGAATTTTCGGCTGGGTTACAGAATCGAAAGGTGTGGCGGAGTATTGGTTCGACCGCGATAAGGAAAACATCGACCGCAGCCTGTACACGCATCCATATAACAGCAACCTTACCGCGGCCGGAATAGGCTGGTGGACATGGTTCTCGGGCGACCCTGTGTGGATGCACTCCATACAGTGGATGCCTATATCGCCGTGCTTGGACTATTTGAGCGAAGATTTGGAATTTGCCAAGTGGGACTATGAGCAGATGTGGGCAGGAAAAGAGATAGGAGGATGGGAATCTGACCCGGATTTCGCAGGCTCGGCGTTAAGCAAAGAGTCGGGATTAGGCAATGTCGTGCTGTCGTACCTGCAACGGTTCGACCCTGACGAGGCTGCAAGGATATTCGACGAGATGTGGGATGCCGGGACAAATGTGGCGAGAAGCACAGATACTAATGGCATTACATATTACATCACGCATTCTCACCGTACATACGGCGACCGTGATTTTGCGGTTAATGCGGACATTCCTACATCATCGGCATACTGCGACGGCGAAGGGAAATATACGTATGTGGTTTTCAATCCTGAAGCATCTGAACGCACCGTGACTTTCTATCGCGACGGTGCTCCGCTGGTTTCATTCAAAGCACCGGCTGGAAAACTTACCGTATATACTTCCGCGCCGGAAGTGTCGGCGATAAAAATAGAAAGCCCGGCGATAAAAACTGTAGAACCCGGTAAAAACTTGCAACTTAAGGCGGTCGTGACAGACCAATACGGTGCCACTGTTGACGGAGCGGAATTGGAATGGAGCGTTGATGGCTCGTTTGGAAGCATTTCGGCTGACGGGTTGTTCACGGCAGGAAGCGAAAAAGCGGAATCTTGTAAGGTGAAAGCGACTTGCGGAGATCTGTCTGACGAAATAACCTTGCGTATCGGCGACGCTCCTGTGATAGCGAATGCTGGAATAACTCCTGCATTGGACTATGTAGTGGCGGGCGAGACCGTGTCGTTTGGTTTCACGGCAACCGACCAATATGGCGACCCTGTGGTTCTTGAAAAAGAATGGCTGATAGAAAAAGACGGCAAGACGGTGAAAAACGATTCAATATTCGACCTTGACGGAATAGGAATATATACCGTGAAGGTTAAAGCAGGTGACAATACCTATGCCAGACAGTTCTATGCCACTCCGCAAATGGATAATCTTGCGCTGCACAAGACGGTTGATGTGAGTTCTGAAGAAAATGTCGGACTGTTGAAAGAATATGCGACTGACGGCGACATGCAGACACGTTGGAGCAGCAGCGCAACCGACAATGAATGGATTTCTGTGGATCTCGGCAAAACGGTATATGTCAATGATGTCACAATCCATTGGGAGGCGGCATACGCCACACGCTATACTGTGCAAATATCCGGCAATGGCGATGATTGGGAAAATGTGGCTGATGTCAATGGGAACGGAGGCGCGGAAACGACAGAGATAAGGCAGGACGCAAGGTTTATCAGAATCGACTGTCAGGATAGGGCTACCGACTATGGATACTCTATTTATGAGATAGAGGCACATGGGATAGACCCCGATGCCGACAAATCCCAGCTTATGGGAATGGAAATAGTCGCTCCTACAAATCTGTTGAAAGAGGGTGAAGCTGTACAGCTTTCCGCTAAAGGCTACGACGGCAACGGCAATGAGATGGAGATCGCTCCGCAATGGAGTGTTGACGCTTCATCGGGAACTATAACGGCTGACGGTATATTCACGTCTGCCGGATACGGTAATGTGACAGTAACGGCAGCAGCCGAAGGAAAGACGGCTACGGCAGATTTTGTAGTGGAAGAGAGCATCAAGCCTCGTTCTGTGGCAATCACTCCGGCTTCAGCCCAGATAGTGAGGGGAGGAAGCATAAGTTTCGGGCTGGAAGTGCTCGACCAATTCTCCACTCCATGCGGTGCTGAAGGCTTTGCGTTCACTTGCGAGGCGGCTCCTGATATGCTTGACGGTAATGTGTTCACCGGACTGCGCAACGGCACATACAGCGTCATTGCAAGCAATGGCGACATATCGGCTACCGCTACCGTCATAGTAGACGAATTTGCCGAAACCAATCTCGCTCTTGGAAAGGATGTATATGCTTCGAGCTATGAAAACGACGGCACTTTGCCGGAGTTTGCCAACGACGGCGACTTGTCTACACGCTGGGGAAGCGGGTTCGAGGATAATCAATACTTAGTGATTGATTTAGGTGCGGATTATGTGCTTGACCGTGTTGTCCTGCATTGGAATGCGGCGGCTTACTCCACCGATTATCGTGTCGAAGTGTCGGCCGACGACGACACTTGGACGGTGGTTGGAGAGGCTGCTGGTTCGGCAGGCGGAGTGCGGACACATACCTTTGGAAAAATAGCCGGACGCTACGTCAGGATTTATTGTATGAAGCGTTCGAGCATATATGGCTCGTGCTTGGACGAGGTGGAGGTCTACGGCACTGCGAAATACGAGAATCCGGAAGCTTTGTCTCTCGATATTGTTGCTGACAATGGGTTTGCGGCATATATCGGCGAGACGGTGCTGATGGAAGCGTCGATAACCGACCAGTACGGACTTGCATTCGATCCGCAATACGCTATTGAATGGACGGTTGACAACGACTGTGCGGAGATAAGCGCGGACGGGACGTTGACTCCTTTGAAAGAAGGGGAGTGTACTGTTACGGCGGCTTATGCCGGTCTTTCTGATGCTGTTTCTGTCAGGGTGTTTCCGGAAAGAATCATATCAGGGTTGATAGTCAATCCCGCGGAAGCAGAAATTGAAGCCGGGACGGAATTGCAGTTGGAGGCAATTGCAGTCGACCAGTTCGGTAACAATACGGCAGTTGACGATTGCATATGGAGTGGTGACTTCACCGGCGGCAATGGTGTGTTTGAAGCGGATGAGGAAGGCCGGTACGAAGTGACGGCGGAATATCATGGGATGAAAGCGTCTGTGGTAATAACAGTAGTCGGAAATTTGGAAAATGTGGCATTGAATAAGCCTATATCCGACATTAATGACGGAAATTCCGCCACAGCCGCAAACGACGGCAATGACGGCTCCCGTTGGATAGGAGCAGGAGAGGAAGACGCGCTTACTATCGACTTGCAAGGATTCTATCATCTGATGCGCTCGTCGATTCTTTGGGAGCGCGCGGCTGCAGCCGATTACGACATTCTTGTATCTTCCGACGGCGATAGTTGGGTCACGGCATATTCCGCGTCGGGCTATGGCGACACGGGAGCGAACCGTACCGACGAGTTCCGTATGGACTGTGTGTGCCGTTACGTCCGTCTGCTGTGTAAGCGCAAAGCCACTCAATGGGATTATTCGGTATACGAATGGCAACTGTTCGGACGCAAGATGGTCGCCGGTGAGCCGTGTGCGATAACAATCGTTGACGGTGCCACGTCGTTGGCTGTGGGTGAGACCCATTCATTCTCGGCGATTGTCACTGATTGTGACGGAGAAATGATGCCGGATGCGCAGATACGTTGGACGGCAACCGGCGGGGGTACTATTTCCGGCAACGGCGATTATGAAGGATATGTGACTGGTGAGTATTCTGTTACGGCAAGTGCTGGAATAATCTCGGCGACTGTGCCTGTTACTGTCTCGCTTTATTCCGGAGTTGAAAATGTAGTGGGCAATGTAAGCATTGCCGCATTGCGAAAATCAGTGGCGATAAAATCATCTGAGCCGATAGGTCAAGTTTGTGTTTATGGCGTGGCCGGCAATTGTGTCTTTGCTGCTCAATACGGCTCGGCTGAGGCCGTGATGGATTTGTCGTCATTGCCCGGAGGAGTTTATATCGTGAAAGTGCTTGGAAAGGCGGTTAAGGTAATACTCTATTAGAAATAGCCGCAACCGCAATAAAAAAGTGTGCGCAAGACAACCCTGCGCACACTTTTTTGTTTATGAGATTGTATTTTATTTGTAAGATTGCGCGTAGATGTCGATTATCTCGGCGCGGTCGAGCGGTCGCGGGTCGAAAGCGAACAGACCGCCCATCGTGTTGACAGCATTGTCGGCGAATCGCGGGAAATCATCAGGAGTGATGCCGTAATCGCTTAATTTGATGCCGTCGACACCGCATTCTTTTTGCAGGTACATAAGTGCGTCCACGAAGTCGGAAGGACGCGCGCTTTTTTTCTCGGTCATTATCTCGAACATTTTCATATAGCGTTTCATACGGTCGTTCTTGAATGCCGTGAAGTATGCTTGTGAAATGGCAATCAGGCCTGCTCCGTGGGGCAGTTGCGGATAATATGCGCTCATTGCGTGTTCCATAGAATGCTCCGATGTGCATGAAGAGGTGGATTCAACCATTCCCGCTAATGTCGCTGCCCAAGCCACTTTGCAACGTGCTTTCAGGTCGGAGCCGTTTTTGACGGCTACCGGCAGATACTTGTAGAGCAGACGCACGGCTTCGAGTGCATAGAGGTCGCTTACCGGCGAGGCGATGGATGCTATGTAGCCTTCCGCGGCATGGAAGAAAGCGTCGAATCCTTGGAATGCGGTGAACTTCGGCGGAATGGAGAGCATCAGTTCAGGGTCGACTATCGAGATTGCCGGAAAAGTCAGAGCGCATCCGAATCCTATCTTCTCGTTCGTGTCTTCGTTCGTTATCACGGTCCATGGGTCCATTTCAGTCCCTGTTCCCGCTGTTGTCGGTATGGCTACCACTGGCAGTGCTTTGCTGACCGGCTTTCCTTTTCCGGTGCCGCCGGAGATGTAATCCCAATAGTCGCCGTCGTTTACGGCCATTACGGCAATAGATTTGGCTGAGTCGATAGTGCTGCCGCCTCCGAGACCCACAACGAAGTCGCATTTTTCCTGACGGCAAAGCCCGGCGCCTTCCATGACGTGTGTCTTTATGGGATTGGCTAAAATCTTGTCGTATACGCAAGTTTCGACATTGTTCTTTTTCAATAGCTCACAAACACGGTCGAGATAGCCATATTTGCGCATCGATGTGCCGGCGGAAATCACTACCAATGCTTTTTTCCCGGGAAGCGGGCATTCCGCCAGCTTTGACAGCTCTCCCGCTCCGAAAACCAATTTCGTGGGGATATATGCTGAAAAGTTCATCCTGTTCATACGCTTAAAGGTTTTAATGGTTTAACTTAAAAAATAATTTCTCGAAATTATGAAATAATTTGCTATAACCGGCTGTGTTTTGTGTTAAAAAATCATATTCAGGCTTGTGACAATTACAGATTGATATGTTGCCGGTTTGTTTGTCATATCAAATGTGGTGTGTTTTGAGTGTTTTCTATAAATGTGTGATTTTTGGCTGTCATATTGATAATGCTCACGATTTGCATTACCTTTGTCGCAAATAAAAATATCATTTTAAATGACAGAAATCCTTATAATAATTATTCTTATTCTTTTGAATGGCGTTTTCGCAATGTCGGAAATTGCTGTAATTTCAGCGAGAAAATCAAGCCTTTCCACTGATGAGAAAAAAGGAAGCAGGAGTGCGCGTTATGCGTTGAAATTGGCAAACGAGCCTGACCGGTTTCTTTCCACAGTGCAGATTGGCATCACTTTGATAGGAATCCTTACCGGTATATATTCCGGAGCGCAGCTTAGCGACGATTTTGCGGAGGTGCTTATAGGCGTAGGTGTTATTCCCTCAATAGCGGATGAGATTGCTCAAATAACGATAGTAGTTGTCGTCACTTATCTTACGCTCATATTGGGAGAGTTAGTGCCTAAGCGCATAGGTATGGCGGCTTCCGAGAAAGCTGCCAAGCTGATTGCCCGGCCTATGTATTATCTGTCAATCATCGCGTCGCCTTTCGTGAAATTGCTTGCGGCAAGCACCGCAGGGATGTTCAATTTGTTGGGCTTGAAAGAAGCGGAAACAAAGGTTACAGAAGAAGAAATAAAGAACATAGTTCAGGAAGGCAAAGAAGACGGTGAAGTGCAGGAAGTCGAACAGGACATAGTGGAACGTGTGTTCCAGCTTGGCGATATGAAAGTGTCGTCGCTGATGACTTACCGTACCGATCTTGTCACGCTTGATGTGAATATGGACAAGCAGCAGGTTAAAGAGGTGCTGAAGGAAAAGATTTTTCAGGTTTATCCGCTTATCGACAAGAATCTGGACGTAGTGAAAGGTGTAATCCGTATAAAGGATTTGGTGCTTGAACTTGACAAACCGGATTTCAACATAAGCAATATCTGCCGTCAGGCCACTGTGTTCCATGAGAATATGAGTGTGTATAAGGCATTGGAAAAAATGAGGGACAATTCTACCGGTTCTGCGCTCGTATTCGATGAGTTCGGAAGTTGTCAAGGAATAATTACGTTGAAAGACATAATGGAAGGGCTTGTCGGAAAGTTCGAGGATATCAATACGGAACCCGATATAATAGCGCGGGCTGATGGCAATAGCTGGCTGGTTGACGGACAATGTTCGATATATGATTTCCTTAGTTATTTTGATGTGGACGACTTGAGTGAAGAATACACGTTCAATACTGTAGGAGGGTTGATACTTAAACAATTAGGAGATATTCCGCAGTCGGGAGATGTGGTGGAATGGAATAGTTTCCGTCTGGAAGTCGTTGATATGGACGGCGCGCGCATCGATAAGATTCTTGTGACTAAGATTGAAAATAAATCCGGCGAGTGATGGGCGTTGCCTCGATAATCGAATGGGCGCTTGCCCACTTGAGCTATTGGGTGGTTTTTTTGTTGATGGTGATGGAGAATTCTGTGGTGCCGTTGCCTGCAGAACTCATTGTTACACCGGCTGCCTATAATGCCGCCAATGGAAAAATGAGCGTAGTGTTGCTCATAGTCGTTTCTACGGTAGGCTCTACCGTAGGTGCCATAATCAACTATTATCTTTCGTTGTGGATTGGCCGTCCGGCGATTTACAAATTTGCGGACAGCCGCTGGGGAAAATTGCTTTTTCTAAGTCGCGGAAAAATTGAAAAGGCGGAAGAATTGTTCCGCCGTAACGGTAAAATATCCACCTTTATCGGACGGTTGTTGCCGGCTGGCCGTCAGTTCATATCCATTCCGGCAGGCCTTGCGCGTATGGACATCGGCTCTTTTATTTTCTATACCACTTTCGGTTCTGCTATATGGAATTCGTTTCTTGTCGGGCTGGGGTACTATCTTGCATATCTTTTGCCGGAAGACCAGATTGCCGCTGAACTTGAGAAATATGGCATGCAGCTTAATGTTGCTTTTGTCGTTATCGTTGTGGTTGCCGTGTCGTGGCATTTTGTCCGTCGCCGTATGCACAAAAAGCGGCATTAAGTGCGGTTTTGCACACTTTTCTGTTTTTTGTGTTGCACACAATGGCTCTAAGTGTGTAATGTTCAGTTGATTATGCAAATTTTAGCACTGTTTTCTTTTAGTTTTGGCATATTCGTATTTATATTTGCATCCGTGTTTTGCTAAACAATCGTAAGCTAATAACTAAAAATAATTACAAATGGGACATGTAGAAGAAGTTGCTCATCGTCTTAAAGGGCTTCGTGATGCGTTGGGATTGACCGCTGCGGAAATAGCGGCTGCCTGCGGTATTGACGAAGGTACTTATGTGGAATATGAATCCGGAAATGTCGATATTCCGGTGAGCACCATACATAAGATTGCGCATACCTATGGAGTGGAAATTACGGCATTGCTTTTCGGAGAGGAGCCTAAAATGAAGTGCTATTTCGTGACTCGTAAAGGCGCGGGGGTGAGCGTGGAACGCCGTAACTGGTACAAATACCAGTCGCTTGCCGCCGGTTTTTCTAACCGTGCGATGGAGCCGTTTCTTGTCACGGTAGAACCTGATGCCGGCAAAGAGCCGGAAGTGCATCTCAGCTCGCACGACGGGCAGGAGCTCAACTATGTGGAATCAGGCATAATGGAGCTGCATATCGACGGAAAGGTGATTGTGCTGGAAGAAGGCGACACGATAATGTTCGATGCCCGCCGTCCGCATGGGATGCGCGCCGTAGGCGGGAAGCAATTGCGCTTCATAGCGGTGATAGTTTGATAAATACGTATACAATAGATAAAAACATATAGACAGTATGCTCGAAAAATTTCTTGACAAGACGGAATTTGATTCGTATGAGGATTTCATGGCAAATTTCCATGTCAATGTACCTGAGAATTTTAATTTTGGATACGATGTGGTCGACGAATGGGCGCGTATCGAGCCCGGCAAGAAAGCGTTGCTGTGGACCAATGAGGAGGGAGAGGCCATACAATTCACATTTGCCGACATAAAACGTGAGAGCGACAAGGCCGCGTCGTTTTTCCTTTCGCTTGGCATAAAGAAAGGCGATATGGTAATGCTCATATTGAAACGCCGTTATCAATTCTGGTTTTCCATCATAGCATTGCACAAGATAGGGGCGGTGACAATACCTGCCACCCATCTGCTTACGGCAAAGGATATAGTCTACCGCTGCAATGCGGCGGACATAAAGGCCATAGTCGCGGTCGGCGACGATGTCGTCCTGAAGCATATAATAGACGCAAAGCCCGATTGCCCTACGCTGGAACATTGCATATCCACCGGGCCTGTTGTTCCTGAAGGATGGCTGGATTTCGGTAAGGGATGTGAGGAAGCGGCACCGTTTGTGCGCCCTGACAATCCTAATAGCAACGGTGACATTTCGCTGATGTACTTCACTTCTGGAACGACAGGAGAGCCGAAGATGGTGGCTCACGATTTCACCTATCCTTTGGGGCATATCATAACCGGCTCGTATTGGCATAACCTCCACGAAAGCAGCCTGCACCTTACGCTTGCCGACACCGGTTGGGGGAAGGCCGTATGGGGAAAACTTTACGGGCAGTGGATTGCCGGCGCCAATGTTTTCGTCTACGATTTCGAGAAATTCAAGCCGGTAGATGTGCTGCATAAAATCCACGATTACCGCATCACCTCGTTCTGCGCACCTCCAACGGTGTTCCGTTTCCTGATACGCGAGGACTTGACCAAGTTCGACATTTCCTGTCTTAAATATTGCACGATTGCAGGTGAGGCGTTGAACCCGAGCGTATACGATGAGTGGTTGCGCTTGACTGGCATTAAGCTGATGGAGGGTTTCGGGCAGACTGAGACCACCCTGACTATAGCGACATATCCGTGGATTGAGCCTAAGCCCGGCTCAATGGGAAAGAAAGGGCCGGTTTACGACATTGATTTGCTGACCTCCGACGGACGATGGGCTGAGGACGGCGAGCAGGGAGAAATCGTTGTGCGCACGCACGGCAGGAAACCGCTCGGCCTGTTCAAGGAATATTACCGCGACCCGGAGCTTACGCACGAGGCATATCACGACGGCATCTATCATACCGGCGACGTGGCTTGGCGCGACGAGGACGGATATTTCTGGTTCATAGGGAGGAAAGACGACGTGATAAAGTCGTCTGGCTACCGTATCGGCCCGTTCGAGGTGGAGAGTGCGCTGATGACTCATCCGGCGGTGGTGGAATGCGCCATAACCGGCGTACCCGACGAGATTCGCGGTCAGGTGGTGAAGGCTACCATCGTTCTTGCCCCGGCATACCGTGACCGTGATAAGGAGCAGCTCACGAAAGAGATTCAGGACCATGTGAAGCGTACCACGGCTCCCTACAAATATCCGCGCGTAGTCGAGTTTGTCGACGAGTTGCCGAAGACCATAAGCGGCAAAATCCGCCGTGTCGAAATCCGCCAGAAAGACAACAAATAGAACTTTGTTGGATAGTGTAAATACAAAAAGGATATGCCGGGCGGGCATATCCTTTTTTGATGATATTCTGTGGAGAATGTTACTTGTTGAGGGCGGTAGCCACGTCAACGGCGCAAGCTACTGTGCAGCCTACCATCGGGTTGTTGCCGATTCCGAGGAATCCCATCATCTCCACGTGAGCCGGTACGGACGAAGAGCCTGCGAACTGTGCATCGCTGTGCATACGTCCCATAGTGTCGGTCATACCGTAGGAAGCCGGTCCTGCAGCCATGTTGTCAGGATGGAGCGTGCGTCCTGTTCCACCGCCGGAAGCTACCGAGAAGTAAGGCTTGCCTGCGAGTGTGCGCTCTTTCTTGTATGTACCTGCTACCGGGTGCTGGAAGCGTGTCGGGTTTGTCGAGTTACCTGTGATGGAAACGTCAACGCCTTCTTTCCACATGATTGCAACGCCTTCGCGTACATCGTCAGCACCGTAGCATTTCACTTTCGCGCGCGGACCTTTTGAATAAGGTATCTCACGGACAACTTTCAATTCGCCGGTGAAATAGTCGAATTCTGTCTGTACGTATGTGAATCCGTTGATGCGGGAGATAATCATTGCAGCGTCTTTGCCGAGACCGTTGAGGATAACGCGCAACGGTTCTTTGCGCACTTTGTCGGCCTTAGCGGCGATTTTGATGGCTCCTTCAGCGGCTGCGAACGACTCGTGGCCAGCAAGGAAAGCGAAGCATTTTGTCTCTTCGCGGAGAAGGCGTGCTGCGAGATTGCCGTGTCCGAGACCTACTTTGCGGTCGTCGGCAACTGAACCCGGAATGCAGAACGACTGCAAGCCGATACCTATTGCCTCGGCAGCGTCAGCGGCATTCTTGCATCCTTTCTTCAACGCGATTGCGCAACCTACCACGTAAGCCCATTTTGCGTTTTCGAAGCAGATTGGCTGTGTCTCCTCACAAGTCTTGTAAGGGTCGATGCCGGCAGCGTCGCAAATTGCGTTAGCCTCTTCAATATCTTTGATGCCATTTTCGTTCAAGGCAGCGAGAATCTGCTTGATACGGCGGTCCTGACTTTCAAATTTCACTTCTCTAATCATGATCTTTCCTCCTTATTATTCTTTACGTGGATCAATATATTTAACAGCATCCGCAAAACGTCCGTATGTGCCTTTGGCTTTTTCGATGGCTTCTTTCGGGTCGGTACCGTTCTTTATCATCTCCATCATCTTGCCGAGGTGGATGAACTCGTAGCCGATTACCTGATTCTCCTCGTCGAGGGCCATACGTGTGCAGTAGCCTTCGGCCATTTCCAAGTAGCGTGTTCCGGTTTTCGTAGTGCCGAACATCGTTCCTACTTGGCTACGCAAACCTTTGCCGAGGTCTTCCAAAGAAGCGCCGATTGCGAGACCGCCTTCTGAGAAAGCCGATTGTGTGCGGCCGTAGACGATTTGCAGGAATAGTTCGCGCATTGCAGTGTTGATGGCGTCGCATACGAGGTCGGTGTTCAACGCTTCAAGCAGAGTCTTGCCCGGAAGAATTTCCGATGCCATGGCTGCCGAGTGGGTCATGCCGGAGCATCCGATTGTCTCCACCAATGCCTCTTGGATGATTCCGTCCTTGACGTTAAGCGTCAGCTTGCACGCTCCCTGTTGTGGCGCGCACCAGCCGATGCCGTGGGTAAGTCCGCTGATATCCTTGATTTCTTTCGAGCGCACCCATTTTCCCTCTTCGGGGATTGGCGCTGAAGGGTGGTTTGCACCTTTCTTTACACAGCACATTTGCTGTACTTCATGAGTGTAAATCATAATGCGTTGTTTTATAATTTATCTAAAAAATCTTATGTGATTTATTTTCCGCAAAGTTACGATAAATTCATATAACCGCCAACAGCCGTGTTTCTTAAATTTTCTAATTGCCAGTATTAAATGTCAAAGTTTGCCGAGATTGGAAATTACAAACTTGGTGAAAAATTAATATCCGGAATGATAGTGCTTGAAAGCTTGTCCTTGATGAGGAATCCCATATAGAGCGGGATTGTTAGGACATCGCCTTCACGTCCTACATTATATTGTCCCAGCTTGATTGCGCTCTTGATGTGATATACGTTTTTGTTCTTAAGAATCGTAGCCATACTTTTAGCCTTACTGCTCTTCGCTTTCACTTCAATTATGACGCATTCGTCTTTGAATCTCACCAAGAAATCCAATTCCAGTCCGCTGTCTTTATGGAAATAGTATAACTTTTGTCCTGACTTGCATAAAAAATCAGCCATGAGGTTTTCGAAAATTGCTCCTTTGTATCCAAGAAGATTCCCTTTTAAAATGTCTGTCTGAGTGCCATAGTCGAGCATTGCCATAAATATTCCTATGTCTGTAGTATACAACTTGAAACAGTCTTGGATGGCATTTCCTTCTAATGGCAATTCCGTAATCCGTGTGTTGTAGCACCTTCTGACTATTCCGGCATCTTCCAGCCATTGTATGCTTCCGGAGTATTGAGACGCTCGTCCGCCCTTTCTGACTATGGAATATTGAAATTTCTTGTTCTCCTTGGCCAATTGTTTCGGTATCGACTCAAAGCATTCCCGGATATGAGGTTTGTCTGTGTCAGCCGCGTATTTTACCATATCCTCTTCGTATTCTGCAATAAGGTTGCGTTGCAGTTTGTATATAAGCTCGATGTTTTTAGATTCAAGATAGCAATTTACAACTTCAGGGAGACCTCCGACTATGACGTATCTGTAGAGTAATTCAGTCATTGCTTTGTGGATTCCGTCAGGAACGGCTTTCTCGTTGTCGAAGTATGATTTAACGGCATCAATGATAGTGTCGCTTATGCCGTTTGCCCATAGGAACTCCTCGAAATCTAATGGATGCATATCTACGATGGTTTCATATCCTACGGGTACAGAGTCTTGCCCTTCATCATCCTTGCTTTTATTTCTGCTTTTGCCGTAGCCTTTTACTCCTAAGAGGGAGCCTGTTGCAATGACATCGAAACGGCCGTCTATATGAAATGACTTAAGTGCGGTTCTTGCTTCCTTGCATTCTTGAATCTCGTCAAGGATAATGCAGGTTTTCCCATTGATGAAACGGCTGCCTTTAATAAGTGCTGACAGGTTGAGGACAATGGTGTCAACATCTAAATTGCCGGTAAACGCAGCTTTTTTGTCTGGCTCAAGAATGAAGTTCATATAAACCACACTTTCATAATTCTCTTTTGCGAATTTCTGGACAATATATGTCTTTCCACACTGGCGTATGCCTTTTATTACAAGAGGTTTTCTGTCCGTGGATTTCTTCCACTTATTTAAAAAAGTTTCTATTTTTCTTCTAAGCATAGTTTGATTGTATTCTTGTGATGCAAAGTTACACTTTTTCGAGCGAATATTGTCGATTGTGATACATTTTTTCAAATGAATAATCTGTGATGATTGCATTTTTTTAAGCGAATATTGCCAGTTGTGGCACATTTTTTCAAACGAATCGGATGTTTTGCACTGAAAAACTCCAATCTTTCGACAATATTTTTAATTTGTTGTAAAACATAATGAATCAGGCAATAAGCGGATGGCTGATGGTTTTGACGTAAAAAAGTAGTAATTTTGCGTCGGAATTGAGAATCAGGATGGCATTTATCGATTTGTTGATACTGGCTTTGATTGTGGTCGGCGGGCTGAGGGGCTTTTTCCGCGGTCTGGCCGGCAGCATCGGCGGCGTGGCTGGCTTGCTTGTTGGCATTGTGGCCTGCCGGTTGTTCGGTGGTACGGCGGCTTCCGCTCTTGCCGCTATGTTTCCTGAAACGGAGTATTATGCGACTACAATCTCGGCGTACATAATTGTGTTCCTGATTTTCTATTTCGGAATAAAGTTGATAGCGATGCTCTTGAAAGAGACATTGCGCGCACTTAACCTCGGCGGCTTCGACCGTGCGGGAGGGGCGGTGTTCGGGGCATTGAAATATCTGCTGATGCTCAGCCTTGTGCTGAACGCGCTGTATGCCGTCGAGCCGGAAGCGTCGCTTTTCCATTCGTCAGGGCTGATGGAAGGGCGTGTTTTCGCCTTGGTGATGCGCATGGCTCCGTGGGCGTGGGGTGTCGACATATTTCCGAACACGGTAGGTTAGACAGAACAATTGGCGTTAGGAAAGCGTTATCTTTCCGGCGGGTTACGTATGATATATGGAAAAACGTAAAAAAGAAAATAAGAAGAAAGAAACGGACGAGGACATCATAAAGGATGCCACCGGCGGTGAATACAAATATGGATTCGTCACGGACATCGACACCCATATCATTCCGGTGGGTCTGAACGAGGATGTGGTGCGCTACATATCGAAAACGAAAGGCGAGCCGGAGTGGCTGCTCGAATTCAGGCTGAAAGCCTACCGCCATTGGCTTACGCTGACTATGCCGCGGTGGGCGCATCTCTACATTCCGGAAATTGATTTCCAGTCGATAAGCTATTATGCCGCCCCTAAGACCAAGTCCGCGCCGGGCAGTATGGACGAAGTTGACCCGGAGCTGAGGCGTACATTCGACAAGCTCGGCATACCGTTGGAAGAGCAGATGAGGCTGTCGGGAGTGGCCGTCGATGCGGTGATGGACAGTGTTTCGGTGAAGACCACCTATCGCGATAAACTCGCAGAGTTGGGCGTGATATTCTGTTCCATATCGGAAGCCGTGAAGGATTATCCCGACTTGGTGCGCAAATATCTCGGCTCGGTGGTTTCCTACCGTGATAATTTCTTTGCTGCATTGAATTCGGCCGTGTTTTCCGACGGCTCGTTCGTGTATATCCCGAAAGGGGTGCGCTGCCCTATGGAATTGTCAACTTATTTCCGCATCAACGCTGCCAATACCGGGCAGTTCGAGCGTACGCTCATCGTGGCTGACGATGACGCTTACGTGTCGTATCTCGAAGGATGCACCGCTCCGATGCGCGACGAGAATCAGTTGCATGCGGCAATAGTTGAGATCGTGGTTGAGGACAGGGCGGAAGTGAAATACTCCACTGTGCAGAACTGGTATCCGGGCGACAAGGACGGAAACGGTGGTATCTATAATTTCGTGACGAAGCGCGGTTTGTGCCGCGGCGATTTCTCGAAACTTTCGTGGACGCAGGTGGAGACAGGCTCGGCAATCACGTGGAAGTATCCGAGTTGCGTGTTGCAGGGCGACAATTCAATAGGTGAGTTCTATTCGGTGGCTGTGACAAACAATCATCAGCAGGCCGACACAGGCACAAAGATGATACACATAGGCAAGAACTCGCGCAGCACGATTGTATCGAAAGGCATATCCGCCGGTTTTAGCCAAAACAGCTATCGCGGAGCGGTGAAAATCGCTAAGAACGCTTCAGGATGCCGCAACTACACGCAGTGCGACAGTCTGCTGTTAAGCGATACTTGCGGCGCGCACACTTTCCCTTACATCGACGTGCAGAACGAATCGTCGGTTGTGGAGCATGAGGCCACTACCTCGAAAATCAACGAGGACCAACTGTTCTATTGCAACCAGCGCGGCATACCTACGGAAGATGCCGTGGGGCTGATAGTCAATGGCTACGCTAAGGAAGTGATGAGTAAATTGCCGATGGAGTTTGCGGTGGAGGCGCAGAAGCTTCTGCAAATATCGCTTGAAGGCTCGGTCGGATAAATATATTAACAGGAAAAATCTACTATAATGCTTGATATAAAGAATTTGCATGCCGGGATTGACGGCAAGGAGATATTGAAGGGCATCAACCTGACGGTGCGTCCGGGCGAGGTTCATGCCATAATGGGTCCTAACGGATCCGGTAAAAGTACGTTGTCGGCGGTGTTGACTGGCCATCCTGCATATAAGGTGACAGAAGGCGAGGTTACATTTTATGGAAAGAACCTGCTTGAGATGTCGCCGGAGGACCGCTCGCACGAGGGGATTTTCTTGAGTTTCCAGTACCCGGTGGAGATTCCGGGAGTGTCGATGGTCAACTTCATGCGCGCAGCTTTGAACGCAAAGCGTAAATACTACAATCAGGAGCCGCTTTCGGCGAGCGATTTCTTGAAACTGATGCGGGAGAAGCGGGCGATAGTGCAGTTAGATAATAAACTGGCTTCGCGCTCGGTCAACGAGGGATTCTCCGGCGGCGAGAAGAAGCGTAACGAGATTTTCCAGATGGCAGTGCTCGAACCGAGGTTAAGCATCCTCGACGAGACCGACAGCGGTCTGGACATCGACGCGCTGCGCATAGTGGCTGAAGGTGTGAACAAGTTGAAAACCGACAATAATGCAACAATAGTCATTACCCACTACCAAAGGTTGCTCGACTACATAAAGCCGGATGTGGTACACGTGCTTTACAAGGGTCGTATCGTCAAGACCGCCGGGCCGGAGCTCGCTCTTGAACTTGAGGAACGCGGTTACGACTGGATAAAGGAAGAGGTTGACAATGCTAAATAGAACCGGATATGTCAGCTATTGACCAATATATCGAACTTTATAAGGGAAATGGGCAGGCTGTGTGCCGTAACTCGGCCGGTGCGCTCAACGAGGCGCGCCGTGAGGCTCTTGCTTCGCTTGCCGGTGCTTCTATGCCACGGAAAGGCGATGAGGATTATGAAGTTACGGGCCTTGAGGATGTATTTGCTCCCGACTATGGGGTGAATGTCAACAGGGTAGAGCTTGGCGCGAATCCTGCCGAGGCCTTCCGTTGTGATGTGCCGAATATGAGTACTTGCATGTACTTTCTTTTCAACGACGCTTTCCATCCGGGTAAGAATGCTGCAAATTCTCTTCCTGAAGGGGTGGTTGTAAAATCGCTGAAGGATGCCGCCGTAGAAAACGCCGCATTGGTGGAGAAATACTACAACAAGGCTGCCGACGGTAAGTGCGTGCAGACTGCGCTCAACACACTGCTTGCGCAGGACGGCATTTTTGTGTATGTCCCGAAAGGAGTTGTGGTGGAGAAACCGATACAGCTTGTCAACATATTGAACAGCGGTGCTCCGCTTATGGCAAACAGGCGTATGCTCATCGTGCTGGAAGAAGGCGCGCAAGCCCGTATGCTTGTGTGCGACCATACACAGAATTGCGGGGTTGGTTACCTTGATTCGCAGGTAGTGGAGCTTTTTGCCGGGGAGCATGCCGTTTTTGATTATTATGACATTGAGGATTCCTCGACGGGAACCAACCGTGTGGCGTCGTTCTATGTTCGTCAGGCAGCTGGGTCGAATCTGATGATTGACGGCATCACGTTGATGAACGGATTTACACGCAACAATTATACGGTGGAGATGGAAGGCGATGGTGCTGAATTGCACCTTTACGGTATGGCGATGGCTAACGGAAACCGTCACATCGACAACCATACGGTTGTCCGCCATACGGCGAAAGGCGGACACACTGACGAACTGTTCAAATATGTGCTCGACGACAATGCCGTAGGGGCGTTTTCGGGTCTGGTGCAGGTATGCCCGGGTGCGGAGAAGACGGAGGCTTATCAGAGCAATAAGAATATATGCGCTTCCGACGGAGCACGGATGTATTCGAAGCCGCAATTGCTGATTGACTGCGACGACGTGAAATGCAGCCACGGCTCGTCTACCGGCCAGCTCGACCAGCAGGCGTTGTTCTATATGCGCCAGCGCGGTATCCCTGAACACGAAGCCAGATTGATGCTTATGCAGGCTTTTATGCACGACGTGATAGCCGGTGTGCGTATGGAGGCTTTGAAAGACCGTTTGCGCCATCTCGTCGAAAACCGTTTTTTGGGAAATAGTTCTTCTTGCCGCACGTGCCCTTCCACGTGCCATAAATCAGGAGGTAAAGATGCTTGATATAGATAATATACGTTCTGAATATCCTATACTGCAACGCGAGATTTTCGGTAAGCCGTTGGTTTATCTTGATTCGGCTGCCACTTCGCAGACACCGCGTTGTGTGGTTGACAAAATAGTGGAGATGTACACCACGATGAAAGCCAACGTACACCGCGGTGTGCACGAATTGTCGCAGGAGGCTACTGAAATGCAGGAACGAACACGTGAAAAAGTCCGTGCTTACATCAATGCCGCGTCCACCGAAGAGATTATCTTCACGCGTGGCACTACCGAGGCAATCAACCTTGTTGCGTCATCGTATGGCGACAGTTTTTGCAATGGCGACGAGATTATCCTTACGGTGATGGAGCATCATTCCGACATTGTGCCGTGGCAACTGTTGCAGCAGCACAAGCGCATCCGTCTGCGTGTCGTGCCGATTGACGAGAAAGGGGAGTTGCGTCGGGATATGTACGAGGAGATGTTCACTGAAAACACCCGGATGGTAGCAATTTGCCACGTGTCGAATGTGCTCGGTACGGTGAATCCGGTCAAGGAAATGATAGAGGTGGCCCATCGTCACGGTGTGCCTGTGCTTGTCGACGGGGCACAATCCATGCCGCATATGAAGGTTGACGTGCAGGAACTCGACGCTGATTTTTTCGCTTTCTCGGCTCATAAGATGTACGGTCCTACCGGTGTCGGAGTGCTTTACGGCAAAAAAATGTTGCTTGAGGCAATGCCGCCGTATCAGGGTGGCGGAGAGATGATAGGCAATGTCTCGTTTGAAAAGACTACCTTTTCGGGCTTGCCATATAAATTCGAAGCAGGTACTCCTGACTTTGTCGGGATAGCGGCTTTTGCCGAGGCTTTGGATTATATTGAGAGAATCGGGATTGGACGGATAGAGGAACACGAACGCAATCTGTTGCTGCGTGCCACTGCCGGGCTTCAATCAATACCGGGAATGCGCATATTCGGGAATGCACAGAATAAAAGCGGGGTGATTTCTTTTCTTGTCGGCAATATCCATCATTATGATATGGGTATGTTGCTCGACAAGATGGGGGTAGCTGTAAGGACAGGGCATCATTGTGCCGAGCCGCTTATGTCGGCTTTAGGTATAGAAGGTACTGTGCGCGCTTCTTTCGGTGTGTATAACACGGAAGAGGAAATCGACACATTCGTTGCGGCGGTTGTGCGTGCCGCACAGATGCTTGGATAATATGTGAGAAATAAATGAGCTTAATGGTTGTCGCGCAAAAGCGTGGCAGCCATTTGCCATACTATGACGCCTGTTATGGCCATTGCCACTAAGCCGGTGACCGCCGTCTGCGAAAGCGTGTGCGTGGTGACGGCATTCATAAAGTCGTTGACGATATCACCTTTTACTATCGTAATGCTCCAGAAACCGATGCATATTATTAATGCCACGCAGTAAAAGCACCACATTACCCAATCGTGGCTCTTGCTTTTTTTATCGGGCAGGCGGTTCATCACTTTCCGTGTGAACCATCCGTTCTCCGGGGCTTCTTCCTGTATGTCTTTGAGAAGCTTGCGGAGCTTGATGTCGGTATCGTATTCTTTCTTGTTCATACGTTCTGTTTATTTGAGAAATTTAACCAGTTTTGCCTTGGCTCTTGATATGTGCGACTTCACTGTACCCTCGGGCATGCCTGTGATTGCCGCCACGTCTTTTATCGGCTTGTCTTCCATATAGTATAACACAACGACCGTGCGTTCTTGTTCATTCAGATGTTTCAGAGCCTCCGCAAGGTCGATTTTGGCATCGCTTCCTCCGGCATAGGTTTCCGGCTGTTCTGGAAGCTGCTCTGCGATCTGCTCTTTGTTGCGCCGTGTATGGTCGTAGAATTCGTTGTAGGCGATCCGGTAGAGCCACGTGCGGAATCGTGAGAATCCTTTGAAGCCGCGGATTCCGGTGTAGGCTTTGATGAAAGTGTCCTGCGAAAGGTCGTCGCTAAGCGCAACGTCGCCCGTAAGATTGATGAAAAAACGCCTGATGTCGGATTGGTATTCTTCGACAAGCCGCCCGAATGCGTCCCTGTCGTCGGACAAGGCGCACCGGGAAACAAGCATCAATTCTTCAATCCTGCTAAGCATCTTGGCGTTCTTCCGCTTGACAGCTGTTTTTCGATTCCTGTAATTTCTTTTTGCTTCTTGCGTCGAGGATATAGACGATGAGCTTGCCTATTCCGAGCAGCAATATCACCGATGAGAGAGCGGCTACGTCATAATTTTCCTTGATTGTGAAAAACAGCGTGACCGCAATGCCTACGGCTATAAGAATCACCGCGCTGTTGAGGGCTGACTTGGCGGGCTTCTCATCATCTTTTTCCGGAGCCTCGCGGAATACGTATTCGGGTATTTCCACACCGTTTTCTATGGCTTTCTCCACCATGTCGTATTTGCGCTGGCGGCGTTTTGTGGCGTTGCTTGCAATGACATAGATTATGACGCACACCATAATGAACGGACAGGCTATCGCCACGACTGGAATCAGAACGTTTTCAATGCCATCGAAAATGATAGCCGCGAATCCTCCGGCGTTACCGCCGTTGTTTTGGATGCTTTGTATGGCATTGCTTACCTCTTCGCTGACGATGGAGCGTATTTGCTCGTTCATTTGTTCGACTCTTGCAATCGAGTCCGCAATCGCGATGGAATCTGCGTTTTCAGTCCCGGCGGCGAATCCTGTCGCCGTGGCGAGGAGCATTGCTAACGCTAAAAAAATAGTTTTTTTCATATTCTTGTGTTTTTATTTTTTGTTTCTATGCATTAGACGTTGCGCGGGCATGGAAAAGTTGCATCGCGTGTGAAATTTTTTTCTGTTATCTTCCTGTGAGGTAAAGGTAGGTATTTTTTTGTAATTTTGCAGCCGGATTTAAAAAGATGCTTATGGAAGGAATAGGTGGCGATGATAAAAGGCTGTTTATAGAAACATACGGTTGCCAGATGAATGTCGCCGACAGTGAAGTGGTGGCTTCTGTGATGAAGCTTGCCGGATATGAGACAGTCGATTCGTTGGACGATGCGGACGCTGTGTTTCTCAACACCTGCTCTATACGCGACAATGCGGAGCAGAAAATATTTTCAAGGCTTGAGTATTTTGCTTCGTTGCGCAGAAAACGTAAAAGCGGGAAACTTATCGTGGGTGTGCTCGGCTGTATGGCGGAACGTGTGAAGAACGAGCTGATAGAGCGGTATGGCGTGGATATTGTCGCCGGGCCGGATTCCTATCTTTCTTTGCCAGAGCTCGTGGCAGCCGCCGAAGCCGGGGAAAAGGCCATCAATGTGGAATTGTCGGCCACGGAGACTTACCGTGACATAATACCGCGGCGCATCGGCCACAACCGCATAAGCGGGTTCATCAGCATAATGCGCGGATGCAACAATTTCTGCTCGTATTGCATAGTCCCGTATACCCGCGGGCGTGAGCGCAGCCGTGAGCCGCAAAGTATTCTTAACGAGCTTGAGGATATGCGGCAGCGTGGATTCAAGGAAGTCACGTTGCTTGGACAGAACGTCAATTCATACCATTATGTGCAGGACAACGGTGATGTTCTCGGCTTTGCCGGTCTGTTGAAGATGGTCGCTGAAGCTGCTCCTGAGATGCGTGTGCGTTTCACCACGTCGCATCCTAAAGATATGAATGACGATATAATTGAGGTGATTGCCTCTGTGCCGAATGTGTGCAAGCACATCCATTTGCCGGTGCAGTCGGGCAGCAATGCCGTGCTGAAAGCGATGAACCGTAAGTATACGCGCGAATGGTATCTCGACCGCATCGCGGCGATACGCAAGGCCATGCCTGACTGTGGAATAACGACGGATATGTTTACGGGATTCCACGGCGAAACGGAAGATGATTTCGGGCAGACGTTGAGCCTTATGCGTGAAGTGGGCTTCGACAGCGCGTTTATGTTCAAGTATTCCGAGCGCCCCGGCACGTACGCGTCTAAAAATTTGCCTGACGATGTTCCGGAAGAAGTGAAGATAGAAAGGTTGAACCGTATGATTGCCTTGCAGAACGAGCTTTCGGCGGAGAGCAACCGGCGTGATGTGGGCAAGACGTTCGAGGTGCTTGCAGAAGGAGTGTCGAAGCGTTCGCGCGAGCAGCTTTTCGGGCGCACTTCGCAGAACAAGGTCGTGGTTTTCCCGCGCGGGACTCATCATACTGGAGATTTGTTGACGGTTAAAATAATTGATTCCTCTTCGGCGACATTAATCGGAGAAGAAATATAATTAAATGTAATTATGACGGAACTTGTTGCTAAAAACGATGATTTTGACCCGTATGCGGTTGACGATGGCAGCAGGAGGCTGTGGAACCGCAACTACATCCTTGTGATGACAGCCAATTTCTTGCTTTTCTTCTCTTTGTACAACCTGATGCCGGTGCTGCCGATTTATCTTGCCGACGAGTGCCATGCCGGTAAGGATGTGATAGGCGAGGTGATGAGCGGTTTTATAATAACAGCGTTGATGATACGTCCGTTCAGCGGCTATATAGTCGACAGTTTCCCGCGGAAGAAAGTGCTTTTGGTATGCTACGGGGCTTTCGTGGTGATGAACATCGGCTATGTGGTGTTTTCGACTGTTCTTGCGATAGCCATAGTGCGTGTGCTGCAAGGTTTCGCGTTCGGGTCTACATCGGTGTCTAACAGCACTGTGGCCATCGACGTGCTGCCCTCATGCCGCCGAAGCGAGGGGATAGGCTACTATGGGATAAGCAACAATCTGGCGATGGCGATAGGTCCTTCGGTGGCATTGGCGTTGTATCACAGTGTGCCGGATATTCAGATTGTTTTCTCCGTCCCGCTGATTTCCGCATTGCTGGGATTTTTGTGCGTGACGGTCGTGAAAAACAAGCCGCGCGCGATTGTCAAGGATGCAATGCCGCTTTCTTTCGACCGTTTTTTCCTGACGTGCGCTATTCCTGAAGGACTGACTTTGATTACTTTCGCTTTTGCAAGCGCCACTTTGACGACGTATCTGGCCATTTATGGCAAGCAGGAGCTGGGGATATATTCCGAGTCGGGAATCTATTTCCTTGTGATGGCTGCCGGGCTGATATTGTCGAGGGTGACTACCAACCAATGGGTGCGCAAGGGCTATATCGTGCGCAACGTCAAGGCCGGGATGCTGCTCGTTACGGCAGGATTTTTGATATTCAACGAGCTGCACGATGATTTCTCTTTCTATCTTTCGGCATTCATCATAGGGTTGGGGTATGGCACGATGTGTCCTTCCTATCAGTCGATGTTCATCAATATGGCACCGAACAGCCGCCGCGGCACGGCCAATTCTTCTTATCTTACTTCGTGGGATGTAGGCGCGGGATTGGGAATATGCAGCGCGGGATATATAGCGGAGCATACTTCTTACCATACGGTTTACCGGATTTGCTTCGGATTGTGCATCGTAGGCGGAATCATATATTATTTGTATACTTCAAAGCACTTTACACGTCTAAAAATAAGGTAAAAGTTATAGATTTTTTAGAAAATAGTTGACAACGCCTTTGTGCAGGTTGTATATTTGCACGATTTTAAATAGTTGTGTGACAGACACGGAATTTCATTATGGCTAAAGAGAAAAAATCGAAAATTTCATATTTCCAGTCGAATTTCACCTCTACAGTAAGCGTCGCGCTCGTGCTGCTTCTTGTCGGGATAGTGGCTTTTCTCGGCATTCTTGCAAAATCGTTTTCAGATGAGTTGAAAGAGAATGTAGGATTCAATGTGATTTTGCGAAGTGATGCCACTATGGGGCAAATAGGCGGAATGGACAAATTGTGGGAACAAGCCCCGTATGTGTCGAGAGTGAAATATATCTCGAAGGAGGACGCTTTGGCAAGCTGGCAGAAAGACACCGGCGAGAATCTTATTGACCTTTTCGGGGTGAATCCTTTGAGTGCGGAATATGAGGTGTATGTGAAGCCGGAATATGCTTCGCTCGACAGTCTCGCGAAGATTGAAAAGTCGCTGTCGTCGGTCGGGTGTATCGAAGAAGTGGCGATGCACAAGGGCGAGGTGGACGAGGCAAACCGCAATATAAGCAATATTGCCATAGTGCTGCTGGGAGTGGCTGTGCTGTTGATGCTCATATCGTTTGCTCTAATCAACAATACGGTGCGGTTGACCGTCTATTCGCGCCGGTTCATAATACATACGATGAAGCTGGTCGGGGCGAAGCCGGGATTCATACGCCGTCCGTTTGTGGTGAGCAATATGCTTAACGGACTGATTGCTTCGGTTGTGGCGATGGCCTTGCTTGTGGCGGCTTATTTTTCGCTGGCGCGCATCGACTATTCGTTGACCGGCGGTTTCGAGCCTGTGGCTGTTGCCGCGGTTTTTGCAGGATTGGCCGTGATAGGCGTTCTGATTTGTGGCATAGCCGCGTTTTTTGCCTCGAATAAGTATATCAGGGCAAATTATGACGATTTGTTTAAGAAATAATTAAAGGTATATGGAAGATATAAATAAGGATGTTGACGTTACACGTCCGTTAGGCAAGGGCAATTTCATATTGATGGCTGTGTCGGTTGCGTGTGTGATAATAGGTTTTTTGATTACAGGAAGCGGTGAGCCGAGCACGGAGGCCGCATACAATCCCGACATATTCAGCACAATGCGTATAGCCGTCGGGCCTACTATCGCTTTTATAGGGTTTGTGCTGATGTTTTTCGCCATTTTGTATAAGAAAAGAAAATAGCGTGGTATGAATTTTATAGAAGCTGTAATAATAGCCATAGTAGAAGGTCTGACAGAATTTCTCCCGGTGTCGTCAACCGGACATATGATAATAACTGAGAGTTTGCTGGGCGTTGATGTCAATGACAGGTTCGTGAACGCTTTTACCGTAATAATCCAGTTTGGAGCCATCCTTTCGGTAGTATGCCTTTACTGGCGTAAGTTCTTTTATCCGGAAACAATGCGTTCTAAGGGCTATACGTGGTGGCAGGCGATATGGCGTTTCTATCTGAAACTTATAGTGGGTGTAATCCCGGCTGTGATTCTGGGTTTGGCATTCAACGATTTGATAGAGGAGAATCTCGGAAATGTAGCGTTGGTAGCCGTTATGCTTATACTTGGAGGCGTGTTTATGCTGTTTTGCGACAGGATATTCAATAAAGGGAGCGAGTCGACAGAGCTTACCTATAAAAGGGCTTTTATTGTGGGTGTCATGCAATGTATTTCGATGATTCCGGGTGTGTCGCGCTCGATGGCCACGATTGTAGGCGGTATGTCGCAGCGGTTGACGCGTAAGGCGGCGGCCGAATTCAGCTTCTTTCTTGCTGTGCCTACTATGCTTGGCGCGACCTGTCTTGAATTGTATAAATTGATAACTCACGGCGACGGCAATATCCTTACTGAAGGCAATAATCTTGCCGTGCTGATTGTCGGCTCTATTGTAGCCTACATAGTGGCTATCGCTGCAATAAAGTTCTTTATCAGCTATGTCACGAAATATGGTTTCAAGATGTTCGGCTGGTATCGTATTCTTGTCGGCGCGGTGATTCTTGTGATGATATTGTCAGGATATGATTTAGCAGTAGTTGGATGATGCTTAACCCGGTAGAAGGCGAGATATTTTACGTGGACAAACCGTTGCGATGGACTTCGTTCGACGTGGTGAAGCGCATACGTGGCGTGTTGAGCCGCCGTACAGGCATCAAGAAGCTGAAGGTAGGGCATGCAGGAACGCTTGACCCTTTGGCTACCGGGGTAATGACCGTAGTGACCGGCCGTGCGACGAAGCGCATAGAGGAGTTGCAGGCGCATACGAAGGAATATGTAGCAGAAATAAGGCTTGGAGCAACTACACCGTCGTTCGACCTCGAGACCGAAGTTGATGCCGAGTATCCGTGGCAACATATCGGCAGGGAGCAGATAGTGGAGGCCTTGTCGAAGTTTGTGGGTGCTATCAAGCAGGTGCCGCCGGCTTATTCGGCATGTAAAATCGACGGAAGGCGTGCCTACAAAATGGCGCGTAAGGGTAAGGAGGTCAATATAAAGGCAAAAGAGCTTGTCATCGACGAGATAGAGCTTGTCGGGATGCAGCTGCCTGTGATTACAGTGCGTGTGGTATGCAGTAAAGGTACTTATATCAGGGCGTTGGCACGCGACATCGGCGAGGCTCTCGGTAGCGGCGCCCATCTGGTGGGATTGCGCCGTACGCGTGTCGGTGATATCAGAGTGGAAAGCTGTGAGCAGGTCGACCGGCTTATCGACCGGCTTGAGAAAGAAGAAATAGTATTGCCGGAGGAATTTTCCGGAAAGAAATAAGATAGAGAGATGAACGGAAACAGAGAAATGAAGTTATCGCAGTTTAAGTTCAAACTGCCGGAGGAATTGATTGCGCAGTATCCGTCGCCGGAGCGCGACGAGGCGCGCCTTATGGTTGTGGACCGTAAGACAGGAGGGATAGAGCACAAGGTGTTCAAGGATGTGCTCGATTACTTTGATGAGGGTGATTTGTTGGTGCTTAACGATACGAAAGTGTTTCCGGCTCTTCTCTACGGCAACAAGGAGAAGACAGGGGCGCGTATCGAGGTGTTCTTGCTGAGGGAACTCAATGAGGAGAATAAGTTGTGGGATGTGCTCGTGGAGCCCGCAAGGAAAATCCGCATAGGCAATAAGCTGTATTTCGGCGAGGACGAGTCGATGGTTGCGGAAGTGATTGACAACACTACGTCGCGCGGCCGTACTTTGCGTTTCCTTTACGACGGCTCGCACGAGGAGTTCAAGGATGCTTTGTTCAAGCTCGGGCTTACCCCGCTGCCTTATTATATCAACCGCGCTCCGGAGCCTGAGGATGCCGAGCGTTACCAATGCATATACGCCAAGAATGAGGGTGCTGTCGTGGCACCGGCAGCCGGCATGCATTTCAGCCGCGAGATATTGAAGCGGATGGAGATTAAAGGTATAAACTACGATTTCCTGACGTTGCATTTCGGATTGGGTAATTTCCGCGAGATAGATGTGGAAGATTTGACCAAGCACCGTATGGACTCGGAACAGATGGAAGTGGGACCGGGGCTTGTGGAGATGGTCAACAAGACAAAGGATGCCGGAAAGGCTGTGTGTGCTGTCGGGGCTTCTGTGCTTAGGGGAATAGCCAGCACTGTCAGTATGAACGGACATATAAAGGAATATAGCGGGTGGACTAACAAGTTTATTTTCCCGCCTTATGATTTCAGTGTGTGCACGTCGTTGATTACCAACTTCCATTTGCCTTATTCCACGATGCTGATGATGGTTACGGCTTTCGGTGACTATGACTTGATAATGAACGCTTACGATGTAGCTGTGAAAGAGGGTTACAAGTTCGGTGCGTATGGCGACGCCATGCTTGTAATCTGAAATTAGCGGTGTATGAAATAGCAAGGCCGGGATCTTACGACCCCGGCCTCTTCATTTCTACCTTAAAAAGTTTAGGCTGATTATAGTTGTTGCCTTGTTTTAGTTCTGTGCGTCAAGCATTACTTTGTCTACTATAGCCTTGCCTTCCTTCGTTGTCTGTTTGCGGATGTACAGGCCGTTTTGCGAAGGATTCTTTACTTCGATTCCTTGCAGTGTGTAGTAGGTTGTCGATACGATTTCATCATCGGCGATTGTTTCTACAGCTGCGCCAGTGCCATCGGGTGCAATCTCGTTGAGGGCATTGTAGGTAAGGAGTTCGATATTCCCTTGATATTGGTTCTTCGTATTGTTCTGGTTCCATTCGTAACAGGCTATGCCGATAGTGATGCATTTACCTTTGTATGTATCGTTAGCGTCCCAACGCGCGATGGCTCCTCCGTAATAGTCTTCGATATGCGGCCACATGCCGAGCGGAGTTACCTGCCATAGGTTGTACAGTTCTTTGTAGTGGTTCGGGTCGGTGTTGCCTGTTGCAGGGCCGTCGTAAGCGTCATCGAAATGCCAGAAGCAGTTGTGGTCTTCTTTCCAGCCCGGGCCGGTCATGTGGAATATTTTGTATTCTTTTCCGTTGGGGCGTTGTGCCGTTTCCATAGTGATGCCTTCATATAGAGGGTCTCCTGAGTGGTCGTAGGTTTGTGGAGCATCTGCCCATGTACCAAGTACTACGTTCACATCTATGACATCTTTATTATCTCCGCCTTCTGCAAAGGTCACATTTTCCGGGTCACGGTCGATGCGTCCGAAATCCTTGAGCAGGATGCAGGCGTGGTTTGTCAGCAGCAGGTTTCCGCCGTTTTTATAGAAGTTGGTGATGGCAGTTTTTACAGTCTCGTTAAGGAATCCTTTTTCTCCGCCAAGGCATTCGCTGCGGAATGTGTTGATGTCGGTAGTGACGCGGTCGATGGCAATCCAGATTGCCTGATAGTTGGAAAGATCTGCCGTTCCGTCGGCTATCTCTGCCGTACTTACATATTTGCCGCCATAGTTGTTGAACCATTCTGCGGCTGCTTTCTCATCGTCGTCGCCATTGGCTTGGAGCTCTTCATAGGAAGCGTAGCTGCCTACCATTACTACTTTGTCGAAATCGGCCGCGTATGTCGTTGTCGCCGAAATGATTGATGCTAAGATCAAAGATGTAATTTTTTTCATATTATTAAAAATTAAAGTGATGATAATTTTGTTGTTAAGTTTGTAATGCAAAAGTATGGTTGACGTGTTTTTTATAGTGTAACAAATGTTTCAAAAGCTGTCAATTCTGTTACTGCAATTGATTTTCTTGTAATTTGTTGTGGAATAAAATGTTTATTCTCAGAGGAAATTGTGCTTATAGGGATAAATGTTGTAATTTTGCGGAGTTTTTTAATATAGGTTTAAATTGAAGTAAAATGAAGGTAGCTGTAGTTGGTGCAAGTGGCGCGGTTGGACAGGAGTTTTTGCGTGTCCTTGAAGAACAGAATTTTCCGGTTGACGAATTGTTGCTTTTCGGCTCCAAGCGTAGCGCGGGGAGGAAGTATGCGTTCAAAGGAAAGGACTATGAGGTGAAAGAGTTGTGTCACAATGACGATTTCAAGGGTGTCGATGTGGCTTTCACTTCAGCCGGGGCAGGAACGTCGAAGGAATTTGCCGGGACAATCACCAAGTACGGTGCTGTTATGATTGACAATTCGAGCGCGTTCCGCATGGACGGCGATGTCCCCTTGGTAGTGCCAGAGGTGAATGGCGACGACGCTTTTGTCACGCCCCGCAATATCATAGCCAACCCTAATTGTACGACAATACAGATGGTGGTCGCGCTGAAGGCCATCCACGACCTTTCGCCGATAAGGCGCGTGCATGTGGCGACCTATCAGGCCGCAAGCGGTGCCGGCGCGTCGGGGATGGACGAGCTGGAGCGGCAGCATTCGGATATAGTCAATGGAAAAGAGCCTGTCGTGGAGAAGTTTGCCTATCAGTTGGCTTATAATCTGATACCTCATATCGATGTGTTCATGGATAACGGATACACGAAGGAGGAGATGAAAATGTTCAACGAGACGAAGAAGATAATGCATGCTCCGGATTTGTCGGTAAGCGCGATGTGTGTGCGTGTGCCTGTAATGCGTGCCCACAGCGAGGCCGTATGGGTGGAGACGGAGCGTCCGGTAAGTGTGGCCGAGGCGCGTGAGGCGTTCCGCAGCGGAAAAGGGCTTGTGCTGGTCGACGAGCCGGAAAACAAACTGTATCCCATGCCTTTGTTCGTGGCGGGGAAAGACCCTGTGTATGTAGGGCGCGTGAGGAAAGATCTTGCCAACGACAATGGATTGTCGTTCTGGGTAGTGGGCGACCAGATTAAGAAGGGCGCTGCTCTTAATGCCGTTCAGATTGCGCAATATCTGATAGACAACAATAAATTATAAAGAAATGGATTTCGACAGGTTGTCCCGGGCTGTGGAGAAATTTTCGCAGACCGTCGGAAGCATTGTTAAGATTCTGCTATTGTCGAGGCGTTCTTCTGTCAAGAGGGTTGCGGCCGACGGCGACGAGATTGTAGTGCTTGGAAACGGCCCTTCGTTGAACAAGACTGTCGAGGATTCTGCCGGTTTCTTGAAACCGAGAAAAAAACTTGCCGTCAATTTTGCGGCCAACACTCCTTTGTTTCTGCAACTGAAGCCGGAGTTCTATGTGCTTGCCGACCCTCATTTCTTTGCGGAAGGCAATGAGGCTGTCGACAATCTGTGGCGTGTGTTCTTGGAAGAAGTCGATTGGGATATGGTGTTGTTCGTCCCTTCGAGGGTGTCTTCCGTAAGGGTGGAAAAGTTGAAACGGAATAGCCATATTACGGTCGGTCGGTATAACCTTACTCCGGTGGAAGGCTGCCGCCGGCTTTGCCACTATGCTTACCGTAAGGGATGGGGGATGCCACGTCCGCGCAATGTACTGATTCCTTCGATAATGCTTGCCCTTAATTCGGGATTCAGGACGGTGTATGTCGCCGGTGCCGACCATTCGTGGATGAAGACGCTTTCTGTCGACGGGCAGAACCGAGTCGTGAGCATACAGCCGCATTTCTATAAGGATAGTGAAAAGGAAACCGCGCGTGTAGCTACGGAATACGCCGGCTATCCGCTTTATAAGATAGTATATAGTTTTTATGTGGCCTTTAAGGCTTATTTCGACATCCGCGACTATGCTGCCCGGATAGGCGCTGTTGTCTATAACATCACTCCCGACAGTTTCATCGACGCTTTCCCCCGCAAAAAAGTATAATCGGTTAAAAATATTAATATGAATAATCTGAAGTGTTTATTGCTGGTTGTATCACTTTTTGTGTTTGCTTCGTGTGGCGACGACAAGGAAGAGCCGCTGCCTGTGCCGTCGGGCGCGGTGGATTTTACGGCTGTTGCCGATGGCAATGAGGTTACGTTGGATTGGGAATCTCAGGATGCGGTGGATATATGGCGCGCTATAGGCGGCGGAGTCGATTTCGACAAGATTGCCTCGTCAGTGAAGGAAAGCCCTTATGTCGACTTGGTGGAAGAAGCATCGGACAACGACGAGGTTGCCTATCGTATTGTTGTCGCCGGGAGCGGAATCGGTAGCTTTGAAGTGATGCAAAAAGAGAAGACTGTGCGTATCGAGACATTGACCGATGACGAGCTGCTTGATTTGGTGCAGGCAAGAACGTTGAAATATTTCTTTGATTTCGCGCATCCTAACAGCGGGATGATACGCGAGCGTGACACGAGCGGCGATGTGGTGACTACCGGCGGTACCGGATTCGGCGTGATGGCTCTTATAGCCGGGGCGGAACGCGGTTTTATCTCGCGTGCTGACGCGTATGGGCAAATCCGGAAGATTACCGATTTCTTGGGGCGTGTGGCGCGTTTCCATGGGGCATATGCGCATTGGTACAACGGCGCGACGGGTGCCGTGCAGCCGTTCAGCGAGAAGGACGACGGCGGCGACCTTGTGGAAACGTCCTTGCTATTCCAAGGGATGCTGACAGCTAAGGAATATTTTGCGGATGGCAGTGCGGAAGAAGCCGCTCTTGCTGAAGACATCGACAAATTGTGGCGGGAAATCGAGTGGACTCACTATTTAAAGGACGGCAAATTGATGTGGCATTGGTCGGAGAACTACGGTTTCGAGATGAATCTTGCCATAACAGGTTGGAACGAGGCAATGATTACGTATGTGCTTGCAGGCTGTTCCCCTACATATCCTATCGACAAGAGCGTCTATTTCAACGGATTCCAGAACGGTGGAAATATGGGTGGCAATGCTGCTTATTATGGATACCAGACTTTGATAGGCGACGGTATGGACGACCCGCTGTTTTTCGCGCATTATTCTTTTCTTGGTCTTGACCCGCGCGGGTTGAAGGACGAAGTGTGCGCCGACTATTTCCAGAACAACAAGAACCATACGCTCATCCACCGCTCTTATTGCATCGAGAATCCGAAAGGATTTGTCGGCTACGGAGCGGATTTGTGGGGTCTTACGGCCTCCGACTGCCCTGTGGAAGGATATATGGCGCATTCTCCGAATAGCGACAACGGTACCATATCTCCGACTGCAGCCTTGTCGTCGATGCCTTATACACCGGAAGAAAGTATGGAGGTGCTGGAGCATCTTTACCGTGATTTGGGAATGATGGGTGAATATGGGTTTTACGATGCTGTCAATTTGTCGGTTGAGACAGATAAGCAGATTGTGAAGAGTTTTCTTGCTATCGACCAAGGCCCGATTGTAGTGATGATTGAGAATTACCGTTCGCAATTGCTTTGGAATTTGTTTATGGACAATCCGGACATACGCCGCGGCTTGCCGCGTCTCGGTTTCTCTTCGTCGCAGCACGGCATTTGATATGATTCTAAAAAAATTATTGTTATACGGAAAGAGGCCGTCTCACTTGCGAGGCGGCCTCTTTTGTCTGTATGCCGGATGGCGGGGCTATACAAGCCCGCGTCCGTGGCAGTTCTTGTATTTCTTGCCGCTACCGCATGGGCAAGGGTCGTTGCGGCCTACCTTAGGCTCGGCCTTGACGGGCTGCGTCACGTGGTGCTGGCCTTGCGGGGCGCGTGCTGCCTGACGCTGCGCGTCCTGACCCGGATATTCTTCCTTGTGGGCGGTATAGCGCGAATAGTCCTGACGGCGTTCCGGCATTGCGGGGCTTACGGCCGCAACTGGCTCTGCCGACGGACGGCTCGGCGAAACGGATACTCCGTTCCCTCCTCCTTGCGGCTGTTGCTGAGGCATCGGGGCTGCTTGCACCTGTATAGGAATCTGTCCGCGCATCAGTATGGATACAGCCTTGGAGTTCATCGTGTTGACCATCGTCTTGAAGAGGTTGAACGACTCGAGCTTATAAATCAACAGCGGGTCTTTCTGCTCGTAGCTTGCGTTCTGCACGGACTGGCGCAACTGGTCGAGTTCGCGCAGGTGTTCTTTCCAAGCTTCGTCTATCGACATCAGCAGGATGGCTTTTTGCCAAGCCTTGGCGATGTTCTGGCTTCCGCTGTTGTAGGCCTCTACCAAGTCAACGGCTATGCCGTATACGCGTTTGCCGTCGGCGATAGGCACCCGTACCAGCCCTTTTCCGCCGCGGTTCTCTACAATATCTTTTATGATAGGATGAGCCACTTCCGCCAGACGTTCCATCTTACGCTTGAACGTTGTGATGGCAGCCTGATAGAGAGCGTCGATTTTCTTTTCGTTGGAGAGTCCTTTGTACTCTTCCTCTGTGAACGGCACCTCGATGGCAAGCGTCTTGAGTGTTTCCATCTTCAGTCCGTCGTAGTCGTCGGCACTGTCGTAGGAAGTGACGATATTCTCAACAGTGTCGTAAATCATGTTCATAATGTCGATACCGATGCGTTCGCCCATCAGAGCGTGATGGCGGCGTGAATATACCACTTTGCGCTGTGCGTTCATCACGTCGTCGTACTCCAGCAGCCGCTTACGGATACCGAAGTTGTTTTCCTCGACGCGCTTTTGGGCGTTCTCGATGGATTTTGTCACCATATTGGCCTCGATACGCTCTCCTTCTTTCAAGCCGAGGCGGTCAAGCATCTTCACGACACGGTCGGTGGCGAACAGGCGCATTACGGTGTCCTCGAACGACACGTAGAACACCGATGAACCCGGGTCGCCCTGACGGCCGGCACGTCCGCGCAGCTGGCGGTCGACACGTCGCGACTCATGCCGCTCTGTACCGATGATTGCAAGACCTCCTGCTGCACGCACTTCCGGCGCAAGCTTGATGTCGGTACCACGGCCGGCCATATTGGTGGCGATGGTTACTACGGCTTTCTGTCCGGCTTGTGCTACGATTTCAGCCTCTTTCTGGTGCAATTTGGCGTTGAGCACGTTGTGTGGGATGCGGCGTTGCTGGAGCATACGGCTGAGCAATTCGGAGATTTCGACGGAGGTGGTTCCGACAAGCACCGGGCGGCCTTCGTCAATCATCTTCTGTATCTCCTCGATTACGGCATTGTATTTTTCTTTTTTAGTCTTGTATACGCGGTCGTTCATGTCTATACGCGCGACAGGACGGTTTGTAGGAATGGTCACCACGTCGAGCTTGTAGATATCCCAGAACTCGCCAGCCTCTGTCTCGGCCGTACCGGTCATACCGGCAAGTTTGTGGTACATGCGGAAGTAGTTCTGCAACGTGATGGTGGCGAAAGTCTGTGTGGCAGCCTCCACCTTCACGCCTTCCTTGGCCTCGATGGCCTGATGCAGACCGTCGCTGTAGCGGCGGCCTTCCATAATACGTCCGGTCTGCTCGTCGACGATTTTCACCTTGTTGTCGTCGATGACGTATTCTATATCCTTGTCGAACAGGGTATATGCCTTGAGCAATTGGTTGACGGTATGTACGCGTTCAGCCTTTACTGCATAGTTCTGCATCAGCGTGTCTTTCTTTTCCTGACGCTCTTCGTCGCTCAGCGGCTCGTTCTCAAGTGCAGAGAGCTGTGCAGCGATGTCGGGAAGCACGAAGAACTGTGGGTCGTCGCTTGAGCCGGTAAGCACGTCGATACCTTTGTCGGTAAGCTCTATTCCGCGGTTTTTCTCGTCGATTATGAAATAGAGCGGGTCGGTTACGATGTGCATCTGCCGGCTGTTGTCCTGCATATAAAAAGCCTCGGTTTCGAGCATCAGCGGCTTGATGCCCTCCTGACTGAGGTATTTAATCAATGGGTTGTATTTCGGCAGTCCTTTGTATGCGCGGTATAGCAATAAAGCCCCTTCCTTGCGTACTTCCTTGTCCTCGGAAGCGATTTTCTCCTTAGCCTCGACGAGCAGTGATGTCACCAGCTTGCGCTGCGCGTTGACAACTTTCTCGACATTCGGCTTGAACTCCAAGAACATCTGGTCGTCGCCTTTGGGAACAGGACCGGATATGATGAGCGGTGTGCGGGCATCGTCGATAAGCACCGAGTCGACCTCGTCGACAATGGCATAGTTGTGGTCGCGCTGCACGAGGTCTTCGGGCGAAGTGGCCATATTGTCGCGGAGGTAATCGAAGCCGAACTCGTTGTTTGTGCCGAAAGTGATGTCGGCATTGTAGGCCTTGCGGCGTGCTGCGGAGTTAGGCTCGTGCTTGTCGATGCAGTCGACCGACAGACCGTGGAACATATAAAGAGGTCCCATCCATTCGGAGTCGCGCTTCGACAAGTAGTCGTTGACAGTGACCATATGCACGCCGTTGCCTGTAAGCGCGTTGAGGAATACGGGCAGTGTCGCTACAAGTGTCTTACCTTCGCCAGTTGCCATCTCGGCGATTTTGCCGCGGTGAAGCACTATACCGCCGATTAGCTGCACGTCGTAGTGTACCATATCCCATGTCACCTCGTTGCCGCCGGCCATCCAGTGGTTTTTGTAGATGGCGTTTTCGCCCTCGATGCGGATGAAGTCCTTGCCTTGTGCGGCAAGTTCACGGTCGAATTCCGTAGCTGTCACCGTCAGTTCCTCATTTTCCTTGAAGCGGCGGGCAGTCTCGCGCACTACCGCGAATACCTCTGGAAGATGCTTGTCCAGCTCTTTTTCGAGGATGTCGAGAATTTCCGATTTCAAGTTGTCGACTTTTTCCCAAAGCGGCTCGCGCTTGTCGTAGTCGAGCGTCTCTATTTCAGCTTTCAAGTCGCTGATTTCTTTCTCCTTGTCGGCTTTGCTCGCTTTCAGTTCTTCTTTTACCTTTGTCACGCGTGCGCGCAGTTCGTCGTTCGACAGCGATGCAAGCGTGGGGTAGATTGCGTTTATTTTATCGACTATAGGCTGTATTTCCTTTAAGTCGCGTTGTGATTTGTTTCCGAAAAGTTTTTTCAGAAAGTCGTTTACTCCCATATATTCTTATCTATTTATTTTTCTGATTATTAATGTTGTATAGTCGGCTCAGGATGATTCTCCATCCCGGCGTTGTCATAGACTGGTGCCTTTTCAGAGTGCCAAAGGCATACGGCGCGCGGCATTAGGAGAGCGTATGCGCAAAAGCCGTGCCACGGTAGGTGCCAGCAGTGTGGCATCAATAGGCGTGGATATTTTTTGCGGCTCCACATCCGGCGAAAGGATGAAAATCGGGGTGTTGACCGCATTGTTGCGTATCTGCTTCGACTGCGGGTTTTGCGAATGCAGATCGTCGACAACGGTCCATCCCGGCGCTATTTCGAGGTAGATGTCGCCGGCAGTCTCGTTATAGACCGACCTATGGAGGCATTCAAGATTCTCGCCTACAGGGTTGTTGAGTATCTCGTCGAAAGTATAGGCCTCATTCACCCCCGACATGCGGCGCAGGAATTCTCCAGATTTTGCACGGAGTTCCTCAATGGGTATGTTCTTTTCTTTGGCGAGCTTGTCGTTGAGGTAGATTTGTTCGTTGAAATATCCGCTTACCCAATTGCCGTTGCCATAGATGGCCATCAGGTACATATTGAGCAGAGAGACGGCCTTTTTCGACGAGAATTCACCTGTCGGGATATTGAAACGCGGCTCAGTTGCAAAAGTGCTGTCGAAATATCCGGTAGAAGTTACGAATATGAAGGCGTTTTTGCCGACTGTGCTGTCTATTGTGGCGAACAGCCGCGCAAGCTCTTTGTCAAGCCTTATGTATTCGTCCTGCAATTCTATTCGCCGGTCGGCATCCTCGGCATACGGATAAGGCGCTGCCGTGTATGCCACATTGAGCATGTCGACGGCCGCGCGTTTTCCGAGTTTCAGGTCGTTGATGCAGTCGACGGCAAGCGATGTAACTTCTTCGTTGACTAAAGGCGACGATTTGAATTGCTCGTATTTGCCTGTTCCGGTGAAAGAGTATTTGAACGGAAACAATGTGCGGTGTAGCGGTATGTCGGGATAGTCGTTGACGCTTATTGCCGGAGTCCAGTGCAGTGTGTCGATGCGTGACGACAGCGGGTGGTTGAGGTTGCGCAGCATCACGGCTGACGGAAACTCTTTGTAGAACGTTGTAGAAGCCCATTTTCCGGTTTCGCTGTTTATCCAGAACGCTCCGTTAGCGGCATGCCCGGCCATAATCAACGCCTGTTGCGGGTCGGGAGCGATGGCGTAGACGCATCCTATGCCGTTGTTGTCCATCCTCAACTCGTCGGAAAGAGTCGATACTTTCAATGCCATCGGCGAATAGGTCTCGTCGGTGGTGTTGCCGATATATTTCGGGTCGTTGAATATGTCCGACGCTTTGTTTGCCGTTTTGTCGTAAGTCTTTTCTCCGGTGATTCCTGTCACGTTGGGGAATGCACCGGAATAGAGCAATGCCGTCGATGTGATTTTGTTGGCATCGGCTATTCTGAAAACGGCGTTTTCGATGTATACGCCGTCTCGCATCAGACGTTTGAAGCCGTTTTCGCCGAAATGCGACTGAAGCAATTGCAGGTAGTCGCTCCGCAATTGGTCGATGGTTATGCCTACAATGAGCGTAGGACGCCCGTTGGAAGCCGCCTGCGACAGTGCCGACAGTGCCACCAACGAGAAAATCACCGACGAAATCAGTCTGTTTACCTGCTTTTTCTTGCGCATTTCTCTATATAAACGTAGTTTGCCGATCTGATTATGCTGCATGCCATCAGCGGGAAAAACGCTGTATTGGCAGACTGTGGCAGAAGCGGCCACACGGCAAGCAGAATCAAAACGACTGCAAAGTTAATAAAATGATAGAAATACAACCACTTCCGCAGCTTTTTTATGAAAATCAAAGCAGGAACTATCAGGCAGAACGGATTTAGCCAAAATGCGAGGTAATTGGGAGAAGTTGCTTCGTGGACGGAAACGAACACCAAGAAGAAAATCAGGCATCCGGCCAGCCCGGCGAGCATGAACCACAGAAAGTCGAACCAGCGGCTTATTTTCTTGGTTTTTAAATCCCTGATGGTTAAGCCAAGGGCTATGGCAAGCATTACGGAAGCCGCAAACAGAGGCGATATGTACCATGGAGTTGGAGGAAGTACGGGCGACTCGCTTCCTTCGTAGAGCACTATTTTTTCTTTGACGAGCGGAACTTTGTTGCCGTTCTCGTCGGTGAACTTCGCTTTTTGGAACGCATCCATCAGGTAGATAGGCGCGAACATCTGCTCTCGCGTGTCGAGGCGGTAGTCGATTCCCGGTCCTAAGGCGAGGTCGATTCCGAACTGGTACCACGGATAGTTTGTGCTGTAAGAGCGCATCATCCGGCGGAAGGTAAGTGTGGTGTCGGCCGGTTGAGGGTATTCTATGCCTCCTGTGACTTTTTCAACCATATCGCGCGGCCGGGTTGCGCAGTTGTCAAGCACGTAGTTGTAGCGGTATTCGCGGTTTTCGGGAAGGCTGAGCCATTCCAATTGCCGGTATAGCTCTTCCGCCTGCCTCTGGCTGAGGTTGAGTACCTGCTCCACCACTTTGGAGTTGCGCTCGATATATTCCGGCATAAAATATATGAAAGGGTATCCGGCAAGGGCATAGTCGGTTTCTCCTTTTACGAAGCGGTAGATGAAATTGGGTTTGCTGAATGAGAACATACCGAAATTGTATGCCTTGTCCATATTGCCGTTCTTTATCCGGATTGCGGTGTGTCCGTAAAGCTCATAGACGATTTGTCCGGGATAGCAGGTGACGAGGCTTACGCGGTAGCCGTCGGCCTTGGCGGAAACGGCGGCAATAACGGTAATGCATAGTGTTGCGATTATCTTTCTCAGCATATCGAGGTCACAATGAAAAATTTCCCAAAATTACAGCATAAATCCGAACTGGCAAAAAAACACTGTCGTGTTGTTGTCTTCTTGCTTTTAAGCCTTGCTAATGAATACAGTAATTGTTATCTTTGTGTTCCTAACGAGAGAGTATTATTGGTTTATGATTAGAAAAATCGAAACAGCCGACTACCCGCGGTTGGTGGAAATTTGGGAAAGTGCGGTGTTGCATACGCACGATTTTTTGAAAGAAGAGGATTTCCTCTATTATAAAGAGCGTTTGCCGTCTTATTTCCCTTATGTCGCCTTATTTGGTTTTGAGCAAGATGGCATATTGGTTGGTTTTATAGGAATCGCTGAAGGCAATGCAATTGGATGGTTGGGCTGAGATGCTTAAATTTGTAGCGAAATGGCGTAAATTGTGATTTCTATGGAATTCAGGACGAAAGTTGCGATAGAGAAGAGCGGTTTGTTTATAGGTTACGGTGACGGAATTGTGATGCTTGGCTCGTGTTTTACGGAGAATATAGGGGCGCGGCTAAGTTGCCGTCTGATGGATGTGTGCGTCAATCCGTTCGGAACGCTTTACAATCCGGCGAGCATAGCCGATGCTGTGGAACGCTTGGCGGAGAACCGTATGTTTACAGCCGGCGAGCTTTTCGAATATGGGGGACGGTGGCATAGCTTTGCGCATCACTCCCGCTTTTCGAGCGCGGACAGGGAAAAAGCGTTGGAGCGTATCAATTCCAGCTATGCGGAAGCGGTTGCCGCTTTGAGGCGGTGCAGTGTGCTTATCGTGACTTTCGGTACTGCATACGTGTTTACGCGGGATGGCAGGGTAGTGGCGAATTGTCATAAGCTGCCAGCTTCCGAGTTTGCCCGCACGATGCTCGGGATTGACGAAATCACGGAAATATGGGACAGGGCAATACTGACGCTCGGAAGGCTAAACCCGCAAATGAGGATTCTGTTCACGGTAAGCCCTGTTAGGCATCTTGCCGACGGAGCGCACGGCAACCAGTCGAGCAAAGCCACGCTGCTGCTCGCTACGGACAGCTTGGTGGAGCGTTTCGGGCAATGCGGCTATTTCCCTTCATACGAGATTATGATGGACGAGTTGCGTGACTACCGTTTCTACGCTTCCGATATGACGCATCCGTCGGAAATGGCTGTGGACTACATAATGGAACGCTTTTCAGACGCTTATTTCACAGAAGAGACGCGCCGCCAAGCGGATGCGTGTATGAAACTCTCCCGTATGGTGAACCACCGTCCGATGAGCGACAATGCCGTTGAGGTAAGACGGTTCCGCGAGGCGGTGGAAGCCTATGCCGGAAAGCTGTCGGCGGAATTTCCTTGTCTTGCGCCGCGGATAGCCGTAGCATTGGCCGAATGGAAAAGCTGCATATAGCCGTATAGGATTTTTTTATTTTGCCGTTTTTTTAGGGATTCTTTAATTTTGTGTCCGCTAAACATAGGATTGTGATGAAATACTCTATTTTTGAGATTGCCGGAATGCTTGATGCGGATCCGTCTGGGCTGCATGAGGCGGAAGTTGACATATTGCTGACCGACTCGCGGTCGTTGACCTATCCTGAAAGGTCGCTTTTTTTCGCCTTGCATACGCCGAGCAACGACGGCCACCGCTATCTTGCGCAACTTTATGACAAGGGGGTGCGCAATTTTGTGGTGGAACATATTCCGGAAGAAGGGTCGGGCAAAGATGCCAATTACATAATCGTGGACGATACCACGGCTGCCTTGCAGAAACTTGCCTCTGCCCATCGCCGCCGTTTCCATATCCCGGTTGTCGGCATAACCGGAAGCCGCGGCAAGACGGTGGTGAAGGAGTGGCTTTACCAGTTGCTCCGCGACGATTACCGCATAGTGAGAAGTCCGCGCAGCTATAATTCACAAATAGGGGTACCGTTGTCTCTGTGGGACATCGACGATCGCACGGATATAGCAATAATCGAGGCAGGAATATCGCATGGAGGGGAGATGGAGCAGCTTGCCGTCATGATTGACCCGACGGTTACGGTTGTTACCAATATAGGGAGCGAGCATGACGACGGATTTTCATCGGTGGCGGAAAAGTGCGGGGAGAAGCTGCGCCTGTCGAAGGGTAGCGGATGCATTGTCTACAACACCGACGACCCTGTGGTTTGCAACGGCATAATGGCACTTGCCTATGGAGTGCAGGAACTGAGCTGGTCGAAGTCGATACAGGATGCGCCGCTTTTCATTTCTTCGGTGATAAAACATGAAAAGTCTACCGACATACATTTCACCTACCTGATGTATGCCGAAACTGTCACCATACCGTTTACGGCCGATTCCGACATAGAAAACGCCATTACCTGCATAGCCGCGCTGCTCGCTTTGCGCATACCGGTTGACGGCAGGATTTGCAGCAGATTCGCGCGGCTTTCGCCTGTCGGCACGCGCATCGACGTGACGGAAGGGGTGAACAGGTGCATGCTTGTCTACGACACATATACCTGCGACTATCTTTCGCTTGCCCCGTCGCTCGATTTCATGATGCGGCGTATGACGGCAGACAAGACGGCAACCGTGGTGCTTTCCGACGTGTTGCCGGAAAATATGCCCGTGTCGGAGGTGTATGAGGAGATAGCTCGGCTGCTTAAGGTGTGGAATGTTGGCCGGATAATAGGCATAGGCAAGGATATTTCCGCGCATAAGGATTTATTCTCCGGAAATGCGGAGTTTTTCGGAAGTACGGCGGAGTTTCTGAAGGAAATGTCGCCGTGCGACTTTGCGAATGAGCTGATTCTTATCAAAGGAATACCTGAAGCGGGATTCGGCGTAATCAACGATATGCTTGAGGCACGGCAGCACGAGACGGTGCTTGAAGTGAACCTCGACGCTTTGGTATACAATTTCAATTTCTATAAATCACATCTCCGTCAGGACACGAAAATCGTGTGCATGCTGAAGGCTTCGGGGTATGGAGCCGGCTCATACGAGCTGGCTAAGACCTTGCAGGCGCAGGGCGCGGCATACATAGCTGTGGCGGCTCACGACGAGGGTGTGGCTCTGCGCGACGCCGGCATCACGATGCCTATAATGGTGCTTAATCCGAAGGTTGTGAATTATAAGACGTTGTTCGACAACCGTCTTGAACCGGAGATATTCAGTTTCGGCATTTGCCGCGAGTTCATACATGCAGCCGAGAAGTACGGTGTGGAGAATTATCCGGTGCATCTGAAAATAGATTCCGGCATGCACCGTCTCGGATTTATCTATGAAGAGCTTCCTGAATTGATTTCGTTGTTGAAGTCGCAGAAGGCCGTACGCCCGGTTTCGGTGTTCTCGCATCTTGCCACGGCCGACGATTTAGGCAATACAGGATATGCCGAGATGCAGCTCGGATATTTCGACAGGTGTTGCAACCGTTTGCTTGAAGCGTTCGATTTCCCGATAATGCGTCATATCCTCAACACCGACGGCATATTGCGTTTCCCGGAGCATCAATACGAGATGGTGCGCCTTGGAATAGGGCTTTATGGCGTGCCGACTCTCGGCGGCGGGTGGGACGACGGTTTGCGCACGGTGTCGTCGTTGCGCTCGGTGATAATACAGATACGCGAATGGGAAGCCGGCACTACAATCGGCTATGGATGCAACGGCGTGCTTTCCCGCAAGTCGCGCATAGCCACTATCCCGGTGGGCTATGCCGACGGTTTCAACCGCCGTCTTGGCAATGGGGCCGGTGAGGTGTATGTCAATGGCCGCCGCGTGCCTACTGTCGGAAATATCTGCATGGACCTGTTCATGGCCGACGTTACTGACGTGGATTGCAAGGTCGGCGATAAGGTGGAGCTTTTCGGCGAGCACATAACGGCAAGCGAAACGGCCGGCAAATTGGGGACAATACCCTACGAGGTTCTGACCTCGGTGTCCGAACGCGTGAAACGCATCTATTACAGGGAATGACGGCGGCTGATTTTTCCGTTTATCGGTAATTGACGGCATTTAGCATCCAGATAGATGTTTTTTAGGCGGATTTGATTGTTTTCCGTTTGATTTTCATTATCTTTGCATAAGATAGGATGCGTCTCGACATAGCCAAATTTGCATTTGTCTCTGCCTCGGCATTCTCTATCTTTACAACGGAATCTATTAAAGCTGTTTGCCTATGAAAGTATCTGTACTATTGAATGTTTTTCTTGCGGCGGCTGTCGCTGTGCTTGCCGTTGCAAAGTTTGCCCCTGAAAGCAGCAGTAAGACGGACAATCCGGTCATTGATAATATAATGACACGGACGAGTATCCGTGCTTACGAGACGAAGAAGGTGGAGGAAAAGAAGATTGAGGTGATGCTTCGTGCGGCTATGGCCGCTCCTACGGCCATCAACAGCCAGCCTTGGGATTTCGTGGTTGTCGACGATTCCGCGAAATTGAAGGAACTTGCCGACAGTCTTCCTAATGCGAAGATGGCGGCTGAAGCACCTCTCGCGATTGTGGTGTGCGGCAATATGCAGAAAGCGATAGAGGGCGAAGGCCGGCAGAATTGGATTGCCGATGCTTCGGCAGCCACGGAGAACCTCTTGCTTGCCGCCCATTCGCTCGGGCTTGGAGCGGTGTGGACAGGAGTGTATCCTTCGGAGCATCGTGTGTCGGTGGTGTGCGGCGTGCTTGGATTGCCGGAGTATGTTGTCCCTCTTAGCCTGATACCGGTAGGCTATCCGGCAGAGAGTCCAAAGCCAAAGGACAAATGGAAGCCTGAAAACGTACACCGTAACGGTTGGAATTAGCGTTTTTGAGTTGTGTTTGTTTGCTTTGTTCCATGAGCCTTATTGCAGTAGTGCGATGGCTCGTGGGGCAAAGCCTTGTGTCTGCCGTTGGTTGCTTTTCCTTGTATTGTATTTTCATTTGTCTCTGCTCTCGCCTTTTGCTATATTTTGATAATACAGGATGCAGCTCGGCATAACAATTTCAAATAAATTTGATTGTTCTGCTCTCGCCTTTTGCTATATTTTGATAATACAGGATGCGGCTCGGCATAACAATTTCAAATAAATTTGATTGTTCTGCTCTCGCCTTTCACTATATTTGTAGGGTAAAAGGTTTTTATATGGCAAAGAAACAACAGAAAGAAAAAAGCATAGAAGAATCCCTTTGGGAATCTGCCAACAAATTACGAGGGTCAGTCGAACCGTCGGAATACAAGCATGTAGTTCTGAGTTTGATATTCTTGAAATATGCCTACGACCGCTTTGTTGAGCGACGCAATGAGCTTATAGCCGACAATAAGGAAGCGTTTGTTGACCAACCTGTATTCTATAATGCCAAGAACGTCTTCTATCTGAACGAAATCAGCCGTTGGGATTACTTGATGGAGAATTCCAAGCAGAATGACATTGCCATCAAGATAGATGCGGCTTTGGCGCAGGTGGAGAAAGACAATCCTTCGTTGAAAGGAGCTTTGCCGAGCAATTACTATTCCGGATTGGGACTTGACCGCACCAAATTGGCCAGCCTGTTGGATGTAATCGGTAAGATTGATACGCAGAAAGACAAGGAACACGACTTGATAGGCCGTGTATATGAATACTTTTTGGGCAAGTTTGCCATAGCAGAAGGAAAGGGTAAAGGCGAATATTATACGCCTAAGACAATTGTCAACCTCATTGCGGAGATGATACAGCCCTACCGGGGCAAGATATACGACCCTTGCTGCGGTTCTGGCGGCATGTTCGTGCAGAGCATGAAGTTCATTGAGGCGCATCACGGCAATCGGAAAGACGTTTCTGTGTATGGGCAAGAATATACCAACACTACCTACAAGTTGGCAAAGATGAACTTGGCCATCCGAGGCATAGCCTGCAACTTGGGCGAACGTGCTGCCGATACGTTCCATGACGACCAGCATAAGGACTTGAAAGCCGACTTCATCATGGCCAATCCTCCTTTCAATCAGAAATCGTGGCGTGCGGATAATGAATTAACCAACGACCCGCGTTGGCAGGGATATGAAGTGCCGCCTACAAGCAATGCCAACTACGGCTGGATTCTGAACATCGTTTCCAAACTGTCGGCCAACGGCATGGCGGGTTTCTTGCTTGCCAATGGTGCGTTGAGCGGCGACGGCACGGAGCTGAACATCCGCCGCCAGTTGCTGAAGAATCATTTGGTGGAAGCCATTGTAATCCTGCCGCGCAATATGTTTTATTCCACCGACATCAGCGTGACGCTGTGGATATTAGCCGGCAACCGCAAAGCCCGCACGGTGGAGCAGAATGGTGAGTTGGTGAAATACCGCAACAGGGAAAACGAGGTGCTTTTCATCGACTTGCGCCAATGGGGAGAACCTTTTGAAAAGAAGTACATACAGTTTTCGCAGGAGCAAATCGCCCAAATAGCCGATAACTTCCACAACTGGCAACGCGAAGGCTATGAACAGACCTATCACAATGTGCCCGAATACTGCTATTCCGCCACGTTGGAAGAAATCGAGGCAAAAGGTTGGTCGCTTGTGCCCAGCAAGTACATTGAGTTCAAGAACCGGGACGAAGGCATTGACTTCGATTCCCAAATGAAGCGGCTGCAAAGCGAGATGCGCGAACTGCTCCGGCAGGAAGAAGAGAGCAAACGTGAATTGTCGAACCTGTTTAAAGAGTTAGGATATGGACTTGAAGAGTAATGATAAAGAACAGAAAAGCTCGCACAAGTTCTCCATCCGTTTTTATCACGACTATGAAGTACGGGCCGTTTGGGATGAAGCTAATTCCAAATGGTGGTTTTCTGCCATTGATATAATAAGGGCTATCAATGACGAATCAGATTATGTTAAGGCTGGAAACTACTGGCGTTGGCTCAAACGAAAATTGAATGCGGATGGTGTCCAACTCGTGAGTGTCACTCACGAGTTCAAATTTGAAGCGCCCGATGGCAAGCGGCGGGCAGCTGATGCGCTCGACAATTCGTGTGTGGAGACATTGGCAAAGTATTATCCCAATAATAGAGCCAACCGCTTTTTGGATTGGTTCACTTATGGCGACAACACCATTGATGGGCAAAGCCGCAAGAAAGCATATTCCCTTTTTGAAAGCGGACTGCTTAAGACCTTGGAGCCGGGAAGCATAAAATGTTTACAGCAAATACACGCATACATCTTTGGAGGTCTTTATGATTTCGCAGGTCAAATCAGGAACAAGAACATTAGCAAGGGCGGTTTCACCTTTGCCAATGCTCTGCATTTCCCCATTATATTGAAGAACATAGAGAATATGCCTGAAACGACCTTTGATGAGATTACGGATAAGTATGTGGAAATGAATGTGGCGCATCCGTTTATGGAGGGTAACGGTCGTAGCACGCGGATATGGCTGGATCTTATGCTAAGACGTTCATTGAAGATGTGCGTGGATTGGAGCAAGATAGATAAGAGGGACTATCTGGATGCCATGCGCAGGAGTGTCGCAGATGCTTCTGCTATTAAAGCATTGCTGAAAAGTGCTTTGACAGACAAGATTGACGATAGGGAAACTTTCATGAAAGGTATCGACTATTCTTATTATTATGAGCAGGAGGATGAAGTATGATGACTGATAGTTACAAACGGCTGGGTGATTACATCCGCGAGGTGGATGTAAGGAATCGGGATTTGGAGGTGACGAAACTGATGGGAATAAACATTGGTAAGTATTTTATGCCCTCTGTTGCCAATGTCATAGGAACGGATTTATCAAATTATAAGATTGTAGGAAAGGGACAATTTGCTTGCAATCTTATGCATGTAGGACGAGATGAGAAGATACCTATTGCCTTGCTCGACACAAATGAACGAATTATATGAATTAGTCAAGACTTAATCTGACAATTTCAAATAAAAAGAATAATTTTGTAATAACAAACAGATTAAGTTATGACCACATCAGAAAAAGTCATTAAGAACAAGTTGGGGCTGCTTGAGTTGTCCCAGCAGTTGGGTAATGTGTCACGTGCCTGCAAGATTATGGGCTATAGTCGTGACAGTTTTTATCGTTTCAAAGAGTTGTACGAACAAGGCGGCGAACTGGCTTTGCAGGAAATTTCAAGAAAGAAGCCTATACTAAAGAACCGTGTGGAAGAGCATATAGAACAGGCGGTTGTGCAGATGGCTATAGACAATCCCGCGTTGGGTCAGGTGCGTGTATCCAACGAACTGCGTAAGAAAGGTATTCTTATCTCTCCCGGGGGCGTGCGCTCCATCTGGCTCAGGCATGACATGGAAACTTTTCAGAAACGCCTGAAAGCCCTCTCCACCAAGGTGGAGCAGGAAGGCATCATACTTGATGAGAACCAGGTTGCGGCGCTTGAGAAGGCAAAGGCGGAGAAGCAGGCGCACGGAGAAATAGAAACATATTATCCCGGTTTCCTTGTGGCGCAGGATACCTATTATGTAGGATACATCAAAGGAGTGGGACATATCTACCAACAGACGGTCATCGACACTTACTCCAAGATTGGCTTTGCCAAACTCTATGACAGGAAGAACGCGCTTGTGGCAGCAGACATGCTCAATGACAGGGTCGTCCCGTTCTTCGAGCAGCACGACTTGAAGCTGATGAGGATGCTCACCGACCGTGGAACGGAATATTGCGGCAACAGGGAAACGCATGAATATGAACTGTATCTGGCCATTGAGGACATCGACCACTCCAAGATCAAGGCCAAGAGCCCGCAGACAAACGGCATCTGTGAACGCTTCAACA
>ERZ827423.382-NODE-382-length-58537-cov-35.669043_pt1 | contig 58537 bp, 57 predicted proteins | sample MGYA00519775_ERZ827423 | MGnify/ENA primary metagenome ERZ827423 (study PRJEB31778, sample SAMEA3449296) | human gut metagenome | biome: human gut; feature: human-associated habitat; material: faeces | place: United Kingdom | collected 2010/2012 ... | reverse complement strand
AAAAAAGTATATGTAATTTTAATAGTTCTTATTTTAATCGGATGTATATTTTTAACTTATAATATTTATCAAAATAAAAATAATATAAGTATTAACAAAAAAAGAAAACAAAATAATTTAGCAATAATGATTAAAGAAGATGGTGCAACTGATTATATAAAATCAAATTCAAAAGATATTCCAAAAGGTGATTATACTTTAAATTATGAAAAAAGTTATTGTAAAAATAATGGCAAAATTGGTGATTATGATAGCTCTTTAGGTAAGGTTAGTTTTTCATTTATAGGAACTGATAGTTGCTTTTTATATTTTGATTATAAAGAAGATACATCTTTATATGGAACTATTAAAAAAAGAGCCAAAACAGATACAACTTATTTAGCTCTTTATACAGGAGAAGGTGCAGATACCTATGCAAAACCAGTATATTACTATAAAGGCAATGTACAAAATAATAATGTTTTATTTGGAGGTTTTTGTTGGAAGATAGTAAGAACTACAGAAACTGGTGGAGTAAAGATAGTTTATAATGGGGTTCAAAAGGATAAAGTTCAAATTTCACCATTAGAACAAAGTTCTTATGTAAATATAAATAATGATACTACATATCCTTATACTTTTGATAGTACATCAAAAACTTGGGTAAGTACAAATAAAACTGATAGTAAAACTGGAACAATAACTTTTACAGTGGAAACAGCTGGAGATTATTATTTATCTTATTCAGTATCCTCAGAAGCAAATTATGATAAAGCAAAATTTTATAAGAATGAAACAGTTATAGGTGATTCTAATGGTTATAGTGGTACAGTATCTGGAACAATTGCTCTTACTGGATTAACTACCTCAGATGTAATAAAAGTAGAATATACTAAAGATAGTAGTGGTGCAAGTGGAAGTGATACTGTAACATTTAGTATAGGAAAAGCTGTTGGAGATCCAGTAAAATCTTGTAATAACACAGGAACTGATTCACAAATAGGAACAAGTGCCTTTAATAATGATTATAATTCTCCAGCATATGTAGGATATATGCATAATACAGTATATCCAGTTACACAAAAATCAATGTCCACACAATCAAATATAGTATTTGGAAATTCATTTACATATGCAAATGGTACTTATACGTTAAAAGATACTAAAACAGTGGCAACATGGAGTAGTGGATATAATACAATAAATAATAATCATTATACATGTATGACAACTGGTACTACGTGTACATCAATTTATTATGTTTATTATACGAGCACTTCGACTGCATATTATATAACCTTAACAAATGGAAAATCTGTAAATGATGCATTATTTGAAATGTTATATGCAAATGATTTAAATAAAAATGATAGTACAATAAAAAATTATATAGATAAGTGGTATATAGATAATTTAAAAGCATATGAAAATAAACTAGAGGATACAGTATTTTGTAATGATAGAAGAATATTAAATCTAAATGGATGGGAACCAAATGGAGGTGATACTACTAATTTTCTATACTTTAAAAATTATGATACAAGTAATAAAAGTTTAGTATGTGCAAATGAAACAGATAGATTTAGCATGAGTAATCCTAAAGCAAAATTAAGTTATCCCATAGGCCTTTTATCAATGCCAGAATTAAGTTTAGCAGGTTATGGAGGTAGTCATTACTTTAATAATGGACAAGATGTTTGGCTTGTTTCTCCCGTCAACTTCGACTACTTCGACGCCTACGTTTGGGTGGCCTTTTCGGGAGGCTTAACGAGCTACAAGTTGTACAATTCGAGGGGTGTGCGTCCTTCTGTATCATTAAAACCAAATACTTATTTTTCCTCTGGTGATGGTTCTTTTACAAATCCTTTTGTTATTGGAGATGCTGTGGAGGAACCCAGTGGAAATTCTTTTGATACTGTCTTTGCAGCAAATAATACTGATATCTTTAATGAAAATGGTTTAAGATATGAAGGAGCAGATCCAAAAAATTATATATGTTTAGATAATAAAACAAGTGGTGCTTGTTCTTCATCTTCATTATTATTTAGAATAATAGGTTTATTTGATGAAGAATATTCCTCAAATGGAACAACAAGTAGTGGTACAAAAAAACTATTAAAAGTAATAGATACAAATAATTTTGGCGGAACAGATGGAAAGTATTGGAATCGAACACAAACTAGTGGAAAAAATTATAATGACTGGTCAACAGCAACGTTAAAAACTGAACTTAATGATACATATTTAAGTGCACTTCTTGCAACAAGTGGAGTAAATAGTAAACTAGAAAGTGCTATTATTACATCTAAATGGCACTTAGGAGGAGCAGGTTTATCGAATTACCAAACATTGACTGCTGAGGGTATTTATACTGAAGAAAGAAATACAAGCGCAATATCTAGTGGTAATCCAAGTAGTATATATGCAAAGGTAGGATTAATGTACCCAAGCGATTTCGGCTATGCGACGGTAGGAGGAACAACAACAAATAAAACAGGATGTAGAGCAAAAGAATTATATAATTGGAATAGTTCATCATATAGTGATTGTAAAAATAATGATTGGATATTTACGTCACAAAATAGTTTTGCAGATAATAGAGAATGGTTACTTTCCCCTTATTCTATGAATTCGACTGATGCTGCTCATTTGTATTCGGGAGGGTACGTGCACCTCAATGGCTACCGCGTTGTTGGCGGCAAGTTTGCAGTTCGACCAACATTTTATCTAGATTCTAGTATCCTAAAGATAGTGGGTACAGGAGATGGTTCATCATCTAATCCATATCGCGTTGGGTAAGGAACCTTGTATAATATGGTGTGTAATTTTTGCAGACCATATTTTTAATTGTGTAAAATAAATTGACTGAATAAGTAAATTATAGTAAAATAATTATATTGATTGGGGGAAATATGAAAGAAAAATATTTAATAATAAATGCTGGAAGTTCTTCACTTAAATTTTCACTTTATGAGATGCCTGATAATATTGAAATAGTTAATGGAATAGTGGAAAAAATAGGTGAGGGTGATAGCTCATATACACTTAAATTTAATGGTCAAAAGATTAAAAAGTCTAAAGAAATATTAGATCATGAATGTGCTGCAAATGTAATGATGGAAGAACTATTACAAGATCATTTTATTAATGATATAAGTGAGATTGCTGGTGTAGGACATAGAATACTTCATGGAGGAGAATTTTACGATAGTTCTGTACTTATTGATGAAGAAGTTTTTGAAAATATTAAATCTTTAACTAAACTTGGACCACTTCATCATCCAGGAGAACTTGCGGGTATTTCGAGTATAACTAAAATTATGCCTAGTGTACCTCAGGTAGCGGTATTTGATACATCTTTTCATCAAACAATGCCTAAAGAAAACTATTTATATGCTGTACCTTATTCTTGGTATACTGAAAATGGTGTAAGAAAATATGGCTTTCATGGAACATCTCATAGATATATAACTGAAAGACTTAAGGGTATTTATGGAGAAGATGTAAATGCAATTATTTGCCATATTGGATCTGGTGCAAGTATATCTTGTATAAAAGAAGGAAAATGCTATGATACCTCAATGGGACTTACTCCTTTAGATGGACTTGTTATGGGAACTAGATGTGGTTCAATAGATCCATCAATTATAGATTATATTAGTAAAGAAAGAGGACTTACTATAGCTGAAATTAATGAAATATTAAATAAGAAAAGTGGTCTTTTAGGAATGTGTGGTAAAAATGACTTTAGAGATGTAACTGCACTTGCGGAAAGTGGAAATGAAAACGCTATAAATGCCATTAAAATAATGGAAAATTCTATTACTAAATATATTGCAAATTATTATCTTGAACTTGATGGTAATGTTAATGCATTAGTATTTACTGCTGGATGTGGTGAAAATGCAAGTAGTTTAAGAAAAGATATTATGGAAAAAATATCTTGTTTAGGCGTTAAAATTGATGAAAATATGAATAACAAAATCGCCGGATTTAAAGATATTCACGAAGGAATGATATCTGAAGTTGGTTCATCTTTTGACTGTTTAGTAATTCCAACGAATGAAGAATATATGATATTAAATGATACTTATAATATAATTAAAGATAGAAAAAATGTTAGGGTGCTAGAAAAGAAAATTAATGCATAAAATATATCTCGAAGCAAAAGATGCATTGGAGTATATTAAAGAGTCTATTGAAGAATCAAAAATTAAATCAATAGATATAAAAAATGCAAGGTATCATCATAATTCAGATTATCAAAATGCACCCTCAATAGTAAAACATGGTTTATTACCGATTGGAGAGTTACATAGTTTAGGAGTTAAAAACTTCACTGATAAATTTTTGAAATTAAGTGATGATATAACAAGCCATATTAATGGTAATGATGGGATATCTTTGTCTGTTGTTGGCCTTAAAGACCTTTATAAAGACGAAGATGAATATGATCCTTTTGTACCACATAATGTTGATTTTATTATTTCTAATAATGTTAGAGCATATCGAAATACAACTCATTATGGAAATGAATTTATATGTTCTGAACCTATAAATAATAATTTAATTAGGGCTATAGATTTTAGAATTCTTATGCTTATAAATAATCTTCTTGATAATAAACTTACTGGTAATACTGAACAAGTAAAAATGATTCTTGAAAAATATAATGCACTTAAAAAAGTTTGTGAACAAATGAAAAAAGCAAATTTAGATGCTTATTTAAGAGAGATGTCTATTGAAAAAAGTACTTTAGATTATGAAAAAATGGCATCTAATCCATATTTAAAATTAAAGAAACAAGAGAAGTAATTTTCTGTTTTTTTTATAGACATTTTTTTAAAAATCTAGTATAATTTTCTATGTAAGAATAGGAAGGTTGATTATGTTTGAAGGAAAAGTTGCTATAGTAACTGGAGGAGCAAGTGGAATTGGCTTTGCCACTGCTAAAAAACTTATTTTAAAAGGAGCTACAGTTGTTATTTGTGATATAAATGATAATATTGAAGATATTGCATCATATTTAGGAAATAGATGTTATGGTATTAAATGTGATGTTTCTAAAGAAGATGATGTTAAATTAGTAGTGGAAACCACATTAAAAAATTATCATAAAATTGATTTTTTAGTGGCTAATGCAGGTATTGGTGGAAGTGCTAATAAACCACATGAACTTTCTTTTGAGGAGTATAATAAAGTTATTAGTGTTAATCAAAATGGTATATTTTTATTTAATAAGTATGTAATTAGCTCTATGCTAGAAAATGGTGGTGGCGCTATTGTTAATACATCCTCAATGTTTGGAGTAGTGGGAACAAATAGTGCATTTGCATATTCAGTTAGTAAGGGAGCAATAAATAATATGACAAGAAGTTTAGCACTTACTTATGCAAAAGATAATATAAGAGTTAATGCTGTTGCACCAGGTTATGTTGATACACCAATTTTAAAAGATGTTCCAAAAGAATATAAAGATGTAATGGCATCAAGTATTCCAATGGGAAGACTTGGTAAAGATAGTGAAATAGCAAACCTTATATGTTATTTATTAAGTGATGAAGCATCATTTATAACTGGTGATATAGTAAGTATTGATGGTGGATTTACTGCTGCATAAAAATTTGCTATTTACAAATTGTAATTTATTTGATACTATTAACTTGGACGCGAGAGTATGAATAGGAGTTAGATTTAACTTCTATTTTTTAGTGCAAGGAGGAATTATGTTAAAACTAGAAAATATTACAAAAATTTATGAAGGAAAAAACTTTAAACAAATTGCTTTAAATGATGTAACTTTAGCGTTTCGTAATAATGAATTTGTATCAATATTAGGACCAAGTGGATCTGGTAAAACAACACTTTTAAATATTATTGGTGGTCTTGATAAATATACTTATGGAAACTTAATTATTGATGGAGTAAGCACAAGAAAGTATAAAGAACGTGATTGGAATAATTATCGAAGTAAAAAAGTAGGTTTTATTTTTCAAAGTTATAATTTAATAAATCATCAAACAGTACTATCTAATGTACTTCTTTCATTAAATATTGCTGGTAAACCTAAAAAAGAAAGTATAAAACTTGCTAAAAAAGTTTTAAAAGATGTAGGACTTGAAAACTATATTAAAAAGAAAACTAAAGAGTTATCCGGAGGCCAAATGCAAAGAGTGGCTATAGCAAGAGCATTAGTCACAAACCCAGATATTATACTATGCGATGAACCTACGGGAGCACTTGATAGCCAAACATCAATTCAAATTATGGAACTTTTAAAGGAAATTTCTAAAGAAAAACTAGTAATAATGGTAACTCATAATGTTACTTTAGCAAATAAGTATTCAGATAGAGTAATTGCTTTAAATGATGGAGTTATTACTTATGATACGAGTCCTTATGAAGTAGAAAATTACTCTTTAAAAAAAATTAAAACTAAGAGAAAAACAATGAATAAATTTACATCTCTTTCTTTATCCTTTAATAATTTACTTACAAAAAAATCTAGAACTTTATTAACTTCTTTCGCAGGCTCTATCGGTATAATAGGTATTGCTTTAGTACTTTCTTTATCTAAAGGTACACAAAAATATATTAATAAAATAGAAAAAAATACATTTTCTAAATACCCAATTTCTATTATGGAAAATTATATTGACTATCAAAATATGTTTGATAAAGAAAAAGAAAGTTGTAAAAATGGTAGTATTTGCTCTATAAATGATTTATCAAATAATGTAGTTAATGATAATAAAATAAATAGTATGTCTAAATTTTCTAATATTTTAAAACAAAATTATGAGAATATTAATAATTATACATTAGATATAAATTATAACTATAATATAAATTTAAATATTTATAAAGATAATAAAATGATAGAAAATTCATCTTTATATTTTAAAGAGTTTTTTAATAATAATAGTCCTTTGTTAAAGGAATATACTTTAATTTATGGAAAACTACCTGAAAAATATAATGAAATTGTTATTGTTACTGATGAAAATGGTAAACTTCCTTTGTCCCTTATGAAAACTTTATTTATAAATGAAGATATAGATTTAAGTAAAACTATAAATATTTCTTATGAAAAAATAATTGATTCAAAGTTTAAATTAGTATCTGAAACTTCTTATTATATTTATGAAAATGATACTTGGCAGTATATAAAAAATAATCGAGATAAAATAAATGATATTCTTGATAAAAGTATAAATTTAAAAATTACTGGTATTTTAAAATTAAATAAAGATGCTGTTATAAGTGAAAGTGGATTTATTGGTTACTCTAAAAAATTAATTAATTATTTAAATGATGAAGTAAATTCTTCGAATATTAAAAAATCTATTTTGAAAAATAAAGATATTAATCCTTTGACAAATAATTTATATGATGAAAATATGACTTATGAAATGCTATTAGATAGTATAAGTATTAACGATAAAAATCCTATAAAAATTGATATTTATCCTAAAGACTATAAAAGTAAAGAAAAAATTGAAGGTATAATTAAAAAATATAATGAAGAAAATAGTAATGATAAAGTATATTATACAGATTATTTAAAAGTCTTTTTAAATAGTATAACAAGTTTGATTAAGATGATTACCTACGTTTTAACAGCTTTTATTGGTGTAAGTTTAATAGTTTCATCAATTATGATATCAATAATTACTTATATAAGTGTTTTAGAAAGAACTAAAGAAATAGGTATTTTAAGATCACTTGGTGCAAGTAAAAAAGATATAAAAAATATATTTAAAGCTGAAACTATAATTATTGGTACTATTTCAGGATTTATTGGAGTAGGAGTAACACTTTTATTAAATAAAGTTATTGATAAAGTAATATATAATTTAATGGGAATTTCACATATAACTTATTTACCATGTAATTATATATTTTATTTAATATTAATTAGTATTGTACTTTGTTTAATATCAGGATTAGTACCTGCGAAAATAGCAAGTAAAAAAGATCCAGTAATATCACTTCGTAGTGAATAATATAAATATTAATAAATTATACACTTGTTAATAGACGTTTATGATATAATAGTAAATAGAAAATGTTTGGGGTGAGTTATGGGTAAATTATGTTTTATATTTAGTAATTTTATGAAAAAAAATAATAATATGGATACTATTGAGTATTTAATAACAGCTAGTGGTGTAATTGAAAGAGGGATGTTTTACAATTACATGCATGACTTAGGATTTAAAGATAATATAAATCTTACAAGAGAATATATGATAAATAGTGATTATCCTTTTGGAGTTTGCTTGAAAAATAAGGAAATGATGGTAATTGAAAGTGCCACTAATTGTTATTTAATGCAGAAAAATAATAAAGTAAAAACTGTAGAAGAATTTAAAAAGATAATAAATCTATTAAATATAAAATAATGGTGGTGATATAGCAAGCAATATAGAAAATTATTTCTTGAATTTGAAGTTGCTACAAAGGAAAAAGATCCAGTAATATCACTTCGTAGAAAGTAATATAATTATAGTAATGAAAAAGTTAAATATATTACTTTTAATTATTGTTACTATTATGGCTTTGTATGGCATTATTATGATATATTCGGCATCAAGTGTTTGGGCACAATATAAGTTTAATGATGCATTTCATTTTGCAAAATATCAATTTATCTTTTTTATTATAAGTTTTTTATGTATGTTAATTGTTAAAAAAATTGATTATAATTTGTATAAGAAGCATTCAAATAAAATTCTTTTGTTAAGTTTAATTTTATTAATATTAGTTTTAATTCCTGGTATTGGAACACTTAGAAATGGTTCAAGAAGTTGGTTTAAAATAGGACCATTTGGTCTTCAACCTAGTGAAATAGCTAAAGTAAGTTTAATTATTTTCCTTTCAAAATATTTAGAGAAAAATCAAAATAATTTAAGTAATATTAAAAAAAGTATTTTACCAGTGCTTGGAATTATTTTCTTATTCTTTGGACTTATCATGCTAGAACCTGATTTTGGTACAGGAATGGTTATTGTTTTATCACTTATGCTTATTTTATTTATAAGTGGTGTAAAGCTAAAATTTTTTGCTTCATTAGGTATATTAGGAATTTTAGGAATAGCAGGACTTATTATTATTGCACCATATCGTCTTAAAAGAATAATATCATTTTTAAATCCATGGTCAGATCCATTAGGTAGTGGTTATCAAATTATTCAATCACTTTATGCTATAGGACCAGCAGGTCTTTTAGGGCTTGGTTTTGGTAAATCTATTCAAAAACAATTTTATCTTCCTGAACCTCAAACTGATTTTATATTTGCTATTATTTGTGAGGAATTTGGCCTTGTCGGAGCAATAAGCGTAATAGTTTTATTTATTAGTTTATTTTATATTATTTTGAAAATATCACTAAAACAAAGTAATTTATTTGCTAAATATTTATCATTTGGGCTTGGTATGCAAATAATACTTCAAGGGGCTCTTAATTTATGTGTAGTCACCTCACTTATACCAGTTACTGGAGTAACACTTCCATTTTTCTCTTATGGGGGTTCATCACTTTTAGTTAGTATGATAAGTGTTGGAATAATCCTTAATATCTGTGGGAGTTAATAATTTTTGTTTAGTTAAATATAAAAAATAATTTGAAAAACTCAAATTATTTTTTTAATGTTCTTATAAAAGTATCGCTTTCATTTGGTACAATTAATTTTGATTCTATTGCATCAAGATAATCTAAATGAGTATATAAATCTAGTGAAATAATATTCTTATAATCCTCAATAGTTTTTTCTTTATTAATTTGATACTTATCATATAATTCTAATGCAAATAGGGAACTTATTACATATTTTGTAACATCTTCATACGAAGAACTATATACTTTTCTTAATTCATCTTTAGTAATATTTTTCTTTTGATATAACAATTTAAAAAAATGATTATCAATATTTTTAATTTGTTCTACATGTATAAATCTATTAATATTATATTTAAAATATAAATCTTTTGCTTCATTAATTAAGTTTTCTATTATTATTTTTTTTACTTCATTAATATCATCTTTATTAAAACCATTATTTACTAGATAATCACAAAGTATAAGTTCTAAGAAAATACTTTCTATTTCTTCGAAGTGTGTTCTTGCTTCATTATTATATAGTTTTGGATTTTTTTTCATATTTAATGCATGCCCATATTCATGTACTAGAGTAAATATATCTTCAATAGTTTTTGATCTAGTCATTTTTATTTTAATATTATCATTATTAAGATATGTTATACCAACAAAGTCTTTAATTGGATTATTTGCTGCAAATATAATATTTTTATCTTTATTAATAAATAAACTAATAAAATTACTAAAAAGTTCATCATCTAATTGTTTAAAAAATTCATATACTGTTTCAAATAATAATTTTGCGTTTACTCTTTGATTAAAAAACTCTAATTGATATGAATTATAATTATTTTCTTTTAAAAAAGTACTTAAAAATTCTTCATAATAAAGTGAGTTTTCAACTTTAATATTATCTAAATATATTTTATTTCTTAAAAAGAATTTAGAAATGTGTTTATCATTTTCATTATCTTTTTTTTCCACTATATTAATATTATTCATTGTCATCTTTCTTTCTAATTAATTTTCTAACATTTTCTCCATAACTTATTGGAATACCTATACTTTCTAAATATTCTTTTGATTTATTATTTTTACATAAAACTCTTTTATAAAGATAAAAGGCTTTTTCAGGATCTTTTAAATAAATATCATAAAGACCATAAACATATAAATCACTTATTGCGTAACATGCTTGATATGTAAAGGGATTAGAGTAGATATATTTTAAGTACACAAGAAAATCCTTATAACTATTTTTGTCTTTATCTATTAAATTTTGATATATTTTTTTATATAGTAAATTATCATAGGGGAAAACGTTTTCCTCTTTCATAAAATCATATATATCGTATTTTAATGAAGTTTGATCACTCATACATTGATTTGAAGCACAGTACATATTAATTAATTTTGTTGACTCATCATCATTAATAATTTTTATTAGGTAAAAGCATGATAATAGTTCTAAAAATTTACTTTCTATCTCCCCATAATAATATATTTTAACACCCTCGGAATTTGAAATCATTGATAATGCGTGCCCATATTCGTGAATAAGTGTATATACATCATGAATAGTTTCTTTTTGATTAACAGTGACATATATATTTCTCTTTTTTATACTGGTGAAACCTTCAGCATCCTTTAAATCTTTTTTAGTGAATATTATGTTATTGCTTCTTACTTTAAACATACTTAAAAACTTTTTGAATATTTCTTTATCAAGAGTAGCAAAAAAATCGTGAGTAAGCATAAAAACATCTTCTTTAGAGTATTTTTTACTAAATTTTGGAATATCAATGTCTTCCTCAATATTACTATTATAAATGTGCTCTTTAAAGGGCAGGGCTTTTCTTTCTATTTCAATATTGTCCCAAGCAATATAATCTTTAGTATTTAATTTTATGTCACCATATTCTGATTTCATTGTATCTCCTTTACATAAGTAATGTCTATTATATCAAAATTATTTGCAAATGCAATATGGTAAATGTTATAATTAATATACAAATTATAAAATGTGAAAGGAGTTAGTTTTTTTATAATAGCGCATGGCCTATTTAGGTGACGAGGACTTACATTGTCGATTTATCAGCGGATGTGTAAGCGGAGAAGTTTTACTTCGTAAAATACCTTAAAAAAATAAAATCAAAATTATAACAAAGAGGTATTTAATAAAACAAGAAAGGAATTTTTATGTGTGGAATTGTAGGTTACAAAGGTAATCAAAATAGCATTCCTGTTTTATTAAATGGCTTAAAATCTTTAGAATATAGAGGTTATGATTCAGCAGGACTTGCTTATATAAATGGGGGTAAAATTATTATTAAAAAAGCTATAGGAAGGGTTAAAAATCTTGAGAATTTAATTACTAATGAAGACTTTGGGAATATTGGTATTGCTCATACAAGATGGGCAACTCATGGGGGAGTAACTGATAAAAATGCTCATCCTCATAAACAAGGTAAAATAACTTTAGTACATAATGGTATTATTGAAAATTATAAAGAATTAAGTGAGAAAGTTAATGCTAAATTATTAAGTGAAACTGATACAGAAATATTGTGTGCTTATATAAATAAGCTTTATAATGAAAATCATGATATGCTTAAGACTTTAGCAAAACTTAAAACTGATATAAAAGGAAGTTATGCACTTGCAATAATTAATGAAGATGAACCAGATACCTTATATGGGGTTCGTAAAAATATACCTTTAATACTTGCTAAAAACGATAACGAATATTTTTTAGTATCTGATATGACTGCAGCACTTAAGTATACAAATAAATTTTATTTGCTTGAAAATGATGAAATTGTTAAAATTTCTGATAAAGAATATATTTATGATAGTGATCTTAATTTACTAAAGAAAGAACTTTTAACTTTTGAGGGAACAAGTAATGATGTTATGCTTAAGGGTTATCCACATTTTATGTTAAAGGAAATTCATGAAGAACCAATGGTTATTAATAATATTTTATCTTATTATTTAACTGATGGTAAGTTTAATGAAAATATGCCTGAATTTAAAAAATATAAAAATATTTATTTTGTAGGATGTGGAAGTGCTAGTTATACTGCAGATATTGCTAAAAAAGTATTTGAAAATTATGCAAATATTAAATGTGAAGTATTTTTAGCAAGTGAATTTAGATATCAAAAACATTTTTATGATAAAGATACATTAGTTGTATTTATTTCACAGTCTGGAGAAACTGCGGACACTTTAGAGGCTCTTAGAATTACTAAAAGTGATGGTATAGATACATTAGCAATTGTTAATGTAGTGGGTTCTTCGATTGCTAGGGAAGCAGGTAAAGTATTATACATTAAAGCGGGAACAGAAATAGCCGTGGCCACGACTAAAGCATTTACAGCCCAGTATTTACTTCTTTCACTTATTGCTCTTAAAATGGCTGGTATAAATGATTTAAGCAAGTTTTATAAAATAAATGAAGCATTAGAAACTGTATTTGCTATAGACTTTCAAAAATATGCTGAAAAAATATATACTAAAAAAGATGCATTCTTTATTGGCAGGGGAATAGATTATGGTTTATGTGAAGAGGGAAGTCTTAAGTTAAAGGAAATAAGTTATATTAACTCATCAGCGTTTGCTTCCGGAGAACTTAAACATGGTACTATATCATTAATTGAGAAAGATACTCCAGTTATAGGTATAATAACTGATGATAATCTTGCTTTAAAAACAATTAGTAATATAAAAGAGGTTCATGCAAGGGGAGCATATAGTTTATTTATTACAAGTTTAGATATTGATGGCGATTTTTATGATGACAAAATTAAAGTACCTCATATAAATAATTATATAGATCCAATTTTGATTGTGGCAAGTTTGCAACTTCTTGCATATAATGTTGCTCTTTTAAAAGGTGAGGATATAGATAAACCAAGAAATTTAGCTAAAAGTGTTACTGTGGAATAAAGTAGCACTTTTTTCATATTATTAATTATGGATTTAATTATTAGTTTTTTATTTGTTTCTATTATTGGCACGCTTTTTCATTTTACATACGATTATTTTAATCATAATAAAGTTGCATCTATTTTTTCGGCAGTTAATGAAAGTACATGGGAACATATTAAGATGGGACTTTCATCAGCTCTATTATTTAGTATTTTTGATGGATTTAAATATGGTAAAATTGGTACATATTTTTTTGCTAAATCAGTAAGTTTACTTATGATAATCTTGATTATACCAATACTTTTTTATGGTTTTAAATTACTTTTTAAACGAAGTTTTCTTATTATAGATATCTTAATATTTTATATTGCTATATTTACTAGTTCTTATTTATTTTTCTATATAATTAGAAATATTAAAGAAATATATATTTTAAATTATATTGGTTGCATTATGTTATTTATTATATTTAGTTTATATTTACTTCTTACAATTATGCCACTTAAAAATGAATTATTTTTAGATCCTATTACTAAAAAATATGGTTTAGATAGTAAAAGATAGTTTTATCATTTTAATTATTATGATAAACTATTGTTATGAAGAAAGTATTTTTTATTATTAATATTATTTTAAGTATTATATCATTTTTATATGGAATATCTATTTTAAATGTAAATTCAGGTACTCTTTTTTACTTAATTTGGTTTTTAATTAGTGCATTTTTTATTATTATTGATTTACTTATTTATTTTAAAGTATTTGAAAAATATAAAGTTTTTAAAAAAATTTTTATCTGGGTATGTTCTATTGGAATTTGTATATTTTTAGTTATTCTTAGTTTGATTATAAGTAAAATGAATGTTAAACCTGTAAAAAACTTGGATTATATTATTGTTTTAGGTGCTCAAGTTAAAGAAAGTGGCCCTAGTGTAGTTTTAAGATATCGACTTGATAGAGCAGTAAGCTATTTAAAAGAAAATGATAATACTTTAGTAATAGTTTCTGGTGGGAAAGGCATAAATGAACCTGCTACCGAAGCAAGTGTTATGAAAGAATATTTAGTAAATAATGGTATTAATGAAAATAGAATAATTATTGAGGATAAAAGTAATACTACTAAAGAAAACTTAATCAACTCTAAAAAAATAACCCGTGATAATAAATCTATAGGAATAGTTACAAATAATTTTCATATGTATAGAGCTCTTTTGATAGGAAAGAAGTATAAAGTTAATGCTGTAGGTATCCCCTCAAAATCTAATAGTTATTACCTTTCTAACAACCTTTTAAGGGAAGTATTTGCATATATAAAGTTTATTATATTAGGGTAATTGAATTTACTCTTTTTTTATGGTACAATAAGCTCACTTTATGGGGGTAATTATGAATTATCAAAAATTTATGGAACTTGTTCCAAAAGAAACAAAAGATTTTGTATTTACAGTTTTGAAAAATTATTCAAAATATGAAGATTTGTATTTAAGAAATATTTTAGTTTGTGGTTGCAGAAAAAATATATATTTTTACATTGAAGAAAGCAAGTTAGCAGTATTAATGATTAAAATTTTTAATACTACGCCTTATAGTTCACACTCAAAAGATATTTTAAAAAATGATGTTTATTTTGAAAAAACTAATTATTATAGTGGTGTCGTCGAGGAACACAAACTTGCGAATATCAAATTGTCCTCATACAATCCAAATACTAATTATGAAGAATTGTTTAATAATTTAAATTCTTATTTTTGCTTTTTAAATAATGAAATTGACTATATAACATTATCTCCTTTAAAAATTTATAAAAGGGTTGTAATGCAATGTTATAAAATAGATAATATTGAATATTGCTTTATACCTCAAGTAAGTGCAGCAACAATATTGCCTTATGATAATAACATTAATAATATGGAAATGAACTATATAAGTGAAATCAGAAATGATTTATATGAAAAGGCAAGTATTGATGTTATTAAAGTCGTAGAAAACGCCTCTATAATATTTCAAAAAGCAAAAGATAACTTTAGTGACTATAATGACTTATCAAGTATTACAATTTTAATGTCTATACTTTTAACTAGTTCTTGTAAAGAGATTCAAAGTAAACTTTCCACTTATGAATTTGATATTGTAAATAAAGAAAAATATAGTACTTTTATAGAAAATGAAAAGGTAGATTACGAAGTAGTTAAATATTATTTTGAAAAATATTTAAAATATAAAAATGTAAATGAGCTATTTTTAGCATTATTTAATAGAAATGTAACTAACTCAGTGGAGGTTGAAAAAATATTTTTAAATGCAGGGCTAACTAAAGAAAAAGCTAAAAGTATTTTGCTCACTCCTTCAAAAGAGGAAATTATTACAGAATTTTATGCTGATACTGTTCCAAAAGAAAAAGGTGATTATCAATTGATAAGCTCTATGTATAATAGCGTTAATACTCATAATAAAAGGCTTTATCCTAATGATAATATGTATTTAACCCTTATTGCTTTTGATTATCAAAATAATGGCAAACTATCAAAATATTTTTTAGAAAATGGTATTACTTTAGATATGATTTTAGCAAAATATAATTTAGAATTAAGTGACTCTCAATATATAGACTATCAAACATATTTAAATGAAGTGTTAATAGGTTATAAAGATGCAAAAGATAAATTAAAATTTATGGCAAGTAGTAAATTTGTAATTGATTTATTTAATACATTTGCTATAAATAAAACCAATAATTTAGATAGTGATATTAATAATTACTATAAACTTATTGAAATAAAAGAAACTGAAGCATCTTATGAAAGAATTTATAAAGGTAAAGATAAAATATATATTGATTTTTTAAATACCTCTTATGAAATATATGATAAGTTAAGAAATTCTGATGTAGTAAATAGTATCTTATCACAAACTGATTTAAAAGTACTATCAATATTGATTACATTAGAACTTATTACATTATATATACCAATGATTGATACTATAAAAAATACCGTTTTAAATGAAAATATCATTAATGAGGCCTTAGGTGATGTTTATAATGTTAATTTTAGTTTATATAGTGAGGTAGAAAACCTAATTAATATAAATATTTCTAATGGAAATGAAAGCACAACTTTAAAGCAAAAAATTAATGATATTAATCACCCTGTTGAGGTAGAAAAAGTATTTGGCTCATATTTAGATGATGATTTATTAAATACTTTATATAAACTTTTTGAAAAAGAAAAAGATAATAGTTTAATTTTGAAAAAAATATTTATGGGTAAAACTATAAAGGAAATTAAAAGTAATATTGATAATGAGGTTATTAGGGTAGCAACTAAGAAAAAATATGATGAATATCAAAAATTATTATGTATGCCAAATGATAATGCTTGTGATTCTACAAAACAACTCCTTAATAAACTTTGTATGATAAATTTAACTGATATAAAAGTAAATATTTTATATGAATTTGCAGCTATGAATTTTGATAATAATACACTTGATTTTTATCAAGAGGCTTTAGAAAGATATGGAATTACTAAAGAAAGTTTATCAAAAAAATTTGGATTTATTAATAGTAAGCTTACTTATAATGAAATTAATTTAGAAAATTTAGTAGCATTAGAGGACTACTTCACAATCCAAAATAATGGTCATAAATATAAAAATAGTATTCAAAATATATTAATTAATTTAATAGCAGACGGTTATTTTGATGAATTAATTACGAATAAAAAGGCACTTTTGTATGAACTTAAAGAAACTAAAAAATATATACCATCACTTACTGAAACTATTGAAAACTTGCAAAGCATTCCAATTGAGGAAGTTAATATTGATAGTTTAAGCGAAATTATGAAATTTGGTGATGCCTTAAACGGAGAATATGAACTTGTTACAAGTGAGGAAAGAAAAGCCCTTGAAAGCGATAGTAGTGCATTATCAATTCAAACTATAAATGATTTATTATCAAAGAAAAACAAACGCAAAAAGGGATTTTGGGCATCATTATTTGAGCCTTATGAAGAAGAAAAAACTATTACTGATGTTCCTACTTTAAAAGAGGCAATTAATAAAAACATTGTTATTTTGTCAAAAGAACTTTTAACATTTGATTTGGTAAGAAAATATATATCAGTTTATTTTGCTAAAAATCTAGAATATGTTAATAAATCTAGTGAAGCACTTGCTTTATTAAATGAAAGACTTAGTAAGTTAAATCCTAAAGATACTTTTGAATATGCTTCCTTTTTAGAGGTAAATTCAATGAAAACTATTATGACAGAAAAAAATAAAAGATTTAATGTTACAAGTTCGCTTTTAAATCAAGAATTATATAAAATTAATGCCGTAATTGTTAATCATTTTATTACAATAAATGCCTTAGAAATGGCTAGAGATGACTTAATACCTTTAATAGGTAGTGAAGTAATAATTGGTACGGGATTTATATCAAATAATAATGCTATGCAAATTACAAATGATGTAATTGGTCTTTTCCAAGCAATTCTTTCACAAAATGTTGAACAAACTAAAATTATGCTTGAAAGACTTAATAATATGCCAAACATTGATGTTACAAAGTTAAATGCTAATGTAAATGGTTATATTGAAATGCTTGAGGAAAAAAATAGAAGTTTAGAAATGTAAAGTCTAAACTTTTTTTAATATTTAATTGAAAAAATGTATAAAATATAATATACTTAATTTAGATAGGAGGACAAAATGAATATAGTGTTAATTGTTATTATAGTTTTAGTTGTAATAATTGCTTTATACGTAATTAATACAAGAAATGCATTAGTAGTTTTAAGAAACAAGGTTAAAGACCAATTAAGCCAAATTGATGTTCAACTTAAAAGAAGATTTGATTTAATACCTAATTTAGTTGAAACTGTAAAAGGATATGCTAAACATGAAAAATCTACTTTAGAGGATGTTGTAAAAGCTAGAAATACATATTTATCTGCTTCGACTCCTGAAGATCAATTAAAAGCAGATGGACAGCTTACTGCTGCAGTTAATAAACTTTTTGCTTTAGCGGAAAGTTATCCTGATTTAAAAGCAAATGAAAGTTTCTTATCACTTCAGAAAGAACTTACTACATGTGAAGAAAAAATTACTTATGCTAGACAATTTTATAATGATTCAGTACTTTCTTACAATAACAAGATTGAACTTTTTCCTAGTAGTATAATTGCTAGTATGTTCCATTTTGAAAAAGAGAAATTTTTTGAGGCAAGTGCTGAAGAAAGAAAAAATGTACAAGTAAAATTCTAGGCATTGTAAAATGCCTTTTTTAATAGGAAGGTTTATGAGAAAAAGAAATTTATTATTATTTATTATTTTAATGTTATTTCCAGTTTTAGTATTTGCTAAAAATGATATTTATTCAAAAAATGCCGATATTTATATTAATAAAGATGGTAGTGCAAATGTTACTGAAACTTGGGATGTAAAAGGGCAGGATGGTACAGAGTGGTATATTCCTCTTACTAATCTTGGTCAAAGTGAAATTTTAAACTACACTGTTACAATGGATGGTAAAGATTTAAAATTTAAAAGTTGGAACATTGATGAAAGTATTAGTCAAAAAGCCGGTTATTATGGAATAAATTATGTAAATAATGGTATGGAGTTATGCTTTGGTAAAACAGATTTTAATAGGCATACTTTTGTAATTAAATATACTATTACAAATTTTGTATTTACCACAAGTGATGCTGATGTTATCTCTTGGCGTATATTTGAATATCAAAATAGTTCAACAAATTGGGAAAACTTTACAGTTAATATAAAAAGTTTTTATTCATTTCCTGATACTTTAGATGTATGGGGATATGGATACAAAGGTTATGCCTATGTAAAAGATGGAATGATTCAAATGTCTAATGAAGGAGATATGGGTACAAACTATGTTGTACTTCAGGCAAAATTTCCAAAGGATACATTTGAAAACTTAGTTACATATTCACAATTTGAAACTTTTGATGATGTAAAAAATATGAATGATGAAGGAAAATTTGACTATGATTATGATTTAGATAATGAGTATTCAAATTTAAGTACATTAGGAAAAATATGGTATATTATAAAAAATATTATTTCCACAGTATTTCCATTTGCATTATTTGTTTGGATTGCTGTAATGTGTACTAAACCTGAATTTGGTTACAAAGACAATAAAAAGATTGATAAGAATAATACACCAATGTTTAGAGATATTCCTTGTAATAAAGATATTTATTATGCAAATACACTTATTTATTTAAATAAATTTGGTTATAAAGAAGGAAATATAATTGGGGCAATCATTCTTAAATGGATCAAAGAAGATAAAGTTAGATATATTAAACGTAATGATGGTACTAGAAAAGAAGAAAGTGTATTAGATTTAACTAGTAAGCCTGAGTTTACTGAAAAAGTTGAACAAGAACTATTTGATATTATGTATAAAGCTTCAGAAGATGGTTATCTTGAAAGTAAAGAACTTGAAAAATACTGTAGAAATCATTATTCAAAGTTCTTTAGTATATTTACAAGACAAGTTAATGAGAAAATTAACTCTTTAGAAGCTGAAGGTAAAATTTATAAAAAGATTAATAAAAAAGATACTAAAGCAAAGAAGATTATGGATGAATCAATTTATGAAGATAGTCAAAGACTATTTGGTTTAAAACTATTCTTTAATGAATTTGCTAAAATGGACACAAAAGAAACTTTAGAGGTTAAAATATGGGATGAATATTTAATGTTTGCTTATTTATTTGGTATGGCCGATAAAGTATCTAAACAACTTAAAAATCTATATCCAGAATATATTGAACAAGAACTTGAAAGAAATAATTTAGATTTAAATACTTTAGTTTTAATTAATAGTATGACAACTCGTTCAGTAAATGCTGCAAGTGCCGCAAGAAGTGCTGCACAAAGTTACTCATCTGGTGGCGGTGGATTTTCCTCAGGAGGCGGAGGAGGAGGCTCCTTTGGTGGAGGCGGATCTTCCGGAGGTGGAGGAAGTAGATAATACTTTTTTCACAGAAAATGCAAGAAATTGCATTTTTTTTATTTATTTTTTTTTAAAATGTGGTATACTTAATTTATGCGAGTTATTAAATTATAATTCAATGGGCTGTTAGCTCAGTTGGTAGAGCAACTGACTCTTAATCGGTTGCCTAGCTAATAAGGTCGCAACAAATTATAGTCAATGGGCTGTTAGCTCAGTTGGTAGAGCAACTGACTCTTAATCAGTGGGTCTAGGGTTCGAATCCCTAACAGCCCACCATTGATAAGTCTTATAAAATCTAACAAAAACGCATATTTGTTAGATTTTTTTGTTCTTTGATTTATAAAAAATGTCGGCACCATTTAATAAAAAGTGCCTTAAAAAATTGTAAAAATGTCAAAAATACTAAAAATTAGAAAAAAATTGAAAGTGTCATAAACTATCATAAAATTATTTTAACTAATATAACTTTCGGCACCTATTCGGCACCTTTTACAAAACCACTACCAAAAATATAAAAAAGAATAACAAGTAAATGGTATAATTTTAATGATAGGTAGTGATTTCTTGGAAAGGAGTTTATTAAAATGTCTAAAAATGTTAAAACTTTAAGTGAGTTAAGATTTAATATTACTGAAGATATGAATAATATGTTTATTGAAGTTGTTATGTTAAGACAAATGCTAAAAGAAAATAAATTAAGTAATAAAGATAGAAAACTTTTAGAAAAAGAGTTAAAAGAATTAACAACCTTATTTGTTATGGAGTTTAAGAAAAACAATGTTGAAGAAAGAAAACTTTATAATGAATTAATAAATAAGTAATTAAATAGAGATAAGAACTTTAATCTTATCTCTTTATTTATACTATTTATTATAGGTGGTGCATTTACTCATTTAAGTAATTGTATTTACTATTTCTAAACATTTCAAATAATGTTTTAGGTATTCTTTTTTCTTTTGCAAATAGAAAGGGGTTTAAGATGTAAATATTTTTATTTCCCTTTCTTTTTGTTTGTAATATTTCTAATTCTCTAAACTTTTTTATGGCTCGTTTAAAAGTGCTATCTTCACATTTAACTATTTCTATAATATCTTTACTTGTCATAAAGTCCATAAATCTATTATTACATTTCTTAATAACTATTCCATTATAAATACCATAACCTAAATTAGATACCATAACTAATAATATTTTGCTTTCAAAAGGTGTTAAATCTACATTAACAAGTTCCAAACAGGAAAGACAATAACATTTAACAAAAGTCTTTTTTTTATTTAGTTCTATGGTAGCATTAAGATAATCAGTTTTCTTTTTTTCAATTACACTTAAACTTTGATTATCGTAAACATCAATTATAACTTCGCCACTATTGGCGTCTATAACAAAATATTTAATATTATTATCGCTCATAAAACCCCCTTTAAAGTGTCATTAAATGCCACCAAGTTTATTATTATTGGTAGCAAGTATGACACCTTTATTTTTATAAGAAAACATTATAAATAAAGGGTAAAATAGCAATTTAGATAATTTCTTCTATCTTTATCTATTATTCTAATATTTTCTTTTAGCCATAGCATAATTTTTTTCAGCATACAAACAGCCAATACAATTACGACTAAAGCCTTGTAATTCCAACTCTCTAAAAAACTTTTCTCCAAACAAGCCTTTACTATTTAACATCTTTTGCAATTCTTCTTTTAATACTTTTCTTACTATTTCCTTTATGTGTTCGTCTTCCTCGTTTATTAATTGTTGTCTTCTTTGTTGGTCTTTCTTTTCATTTTCCCATTTTTCCATTAACTTTAAAAGGTCGTATTCTATTGTTTGCTCAAATGTCTTTTCAATATCAGTTAAATCAAAAATATCTTCAAACTTAATTTTGTCTTTCATTTCCTCCCTCCAAGATTATTTTTTACATTACAATTTTAAATTGACTTGATAGTTGTTGTTAAGTCTATGCTTTTTTATTTTGTATGTAATCAATTAAATCACTTTCTTTAATTAAATATCGTCCACCAATTCTATAAGCAACTATTTGTTTATCTCTTACTAATTTTTGAATAGTCTTAATTGATAGTGCTAACATACAACTAATTTCCTTTGTAGTGTAATATTTCATTTTCTCATACCTCCATTATCTTAAAGAGTGTCTTTATTACCACCCTCTACTTAAAAGAAGATAATTACAACTAAAACTACACTAAAAGAACTATGACTTAACTATAATGAATTATAAGGCACAAAAAAACATCTCTTATAACTCAATTTAAGAGGTATTTAAGAGATGTTTATTACAAATAACTTATCTATCAAGTAGGGCAATAAAAAGCCCCATAAGTCAATTATTATTACTATAATCAACTAATAGGGGCTATGTTTAGTAAAAAAGGACTTGACAATATTAAAATTAGGTGGCTACCTCTTTAATAGATTTACTTAATTAGTTTTATTATCTCTTTCTAATCTATTATTTATAGCAGTTATGTCTTTCTCATTTACATAAACTGACTTTCCTTCTTTAATGCAGTCTTCTTGTTCTAGTAGAAAATTAATTGCTTTAATTCTTTTTTCATTTGTATCACAATAATCGCTTATGTTATTCATATCAAAAAATAAATTATCAACTTTTAAAAATGTTGCAGTTATAGTATTTCCATATCCATTTTTTGCTTCTATCTCAATGTTCCACACATTATTACAAACAAAAGCCTTTTTAACTCTTACTGAACTAGGGTTTTTAAAATCGTTTTGATGGTCTTTTAATATTTCGTAAACTTCATAAGAATTGTCATCAGACAATTTATATTTGCTTTCTTTAATTCCTTGAACTATCATTATAAGTATTGTTATTAAAAGAATTGCAACTAATACACTAATTATTATTATTTTGTTCTTCTTTTTATTTTCTTTTTCCTTTAAGTCAAAGCCGCAATGAGGACATTTTTTTACACTATCGCTTATGTCCTTACCACATTTATCACATTTTATTAACGCCATACTTACTCCTCACTTTCTTTATTAATTTCATAAGTTAAAAACCAATGCTGTATTTTTAAATTACTTATTACTTTTGTCAATATCATTTTTTTCATATTTTAAAATCATTAAATATAATAATACATAAATTGAATTATTAATAATAAAATACAATAACATTTTAAATATTCCAAAGTATTCTAAATTAAATGAAAAACCATTAACAAAAAAATACATAATCAAATAAATAGCCAAAACAATACCAGTTATTGTTTTCAAAATTGGTAATTTAGTTTTAAATAAACAAAACATAAGCCATAACATTACAATATTAATAATAATATAAACACTAATACGATGTATTATCAACATTGATAAAGTAAACAAAGATAATACAATAATAATTCCTATTTCTAAAATATCAAATCTTTTATTATTATTATCTTTTACAACATTTTTTTTAGTTTTTATTTCAATGCCACAATTAGGACAAGTATTTAAGGTATCACTTATTTCTTTTCCACACTCATTACATTTGATTAAAGCCATTTTATCACTCCTTTCTTTTTTGTTTCGTAAAATTACATCAAATTACCAAGAATTATTGATATTACTTAAATAATTAAAAACATAATACTATACACTTCTTTTTAAAAAGTTGAATAAACAATTATCCATAAAAAACCAACGAACAAAATAACACCACTTATAATCACTGATATAGTAGCCATTGTTTTTGCACTATTTGTTTTTCCTTTATTAGCATTTAATACAATAATTCCAAGAACTAAACTAACTATTGATGTAATACCGAAAAAAGAACAAATAAGAGATGCTAAAGCCATATTATAATTTTCGCCTTTAGAACTATCGCTACCATTATTAATATTTTTAAAGGCATAGCCACAATAAGGACACATATTTGCCTTACTACTTAACTGTTTATCACATTCAGGACAAAACATTATGCTATTCTCATAACCACAATGAGGGCATATTTTTGCGTGGTCGCTCATTTCTTTTTCACACTCTTTGCATTTAATCATTGCCATAATAATACCTCCTTTATACTATTATACCATAACCCCACCCATTCGGAGTAGTTAAATTGTGAAAAAATGTAAGATAATTAAAATGTGGTGGTGAGAAATGAAAGTATCTAAAGAAGATAACAACTACATTTATTATTGGGTAGGCAAGAATATTAAAAAGCAAAGAAAAAATAAAGGTTGGACGCAAAAACAACTTGCCGAAAAATGTTGTTTCAGTGAAAACTTTATTGGCGATTTAGAAAATGATACATTTAAGACTTGTTCTTTAAATACTTTATACCACATTTCAAAAGTATTAGGAGTTCCTATTAAAGTATTATTTGAAGAATTAGAAGAAGAAACAAAAGAAGAAAAATAGATGTATAAAAGGTGTATGTAAAAAACATACTCTTTTATTTTGCTTAAAATTAGAATACTATTTAATTGATTTAATTAAGCACTATTTATTATTACCAAAAAAATAATGCAAATAAAAAAGGTAGTAGTATTTATTTTTCTACTGCCTCAATGTATTGCTCCATTGTTTCTTTACTCATTGTCTTTAATTCCATTTTATTATAATTATCTTCTAAAAAATCTTTTACTATCTCAACAAAATCATTTCTTGCATTTTCATTGTCATTATAAAGAAAGTTAAATCTATAAGTTTCTTCTTCATTAAAAGCATACTTAAATAATGAAAAATTAATACAATTACCAATTTTATTATTAATAAATAATTTTACAAGTTCAGTTGTTTTATTAGTTAATAATTGTATTTCCTTATCTTCGGAATTAACATTATAAGTAATTTTTTTATTATCCTTTAACTTATTAAGCATAGGTATTAAATACTTTTCAAAATATTCTTCAACTTTATTTTCAAAAGTATATTTTTTATAAATAATATCAAATATTCTATTACCAATATCTTTTTTAATAGTTAAATCTTTGCTATCAAGAAAACCAACTTCATTGTCTTTTAATAATAGTGGCGATTTATTTTCTTCAAAATCAACTTTTGCCAATAATATTGTAAGCATTACAGCATTACTTTCCATTTCTTCATAATAAAACTTTTCAACACTTGATCTTATTTTTTCGCCTTTTGGTATGACTTCTTTAATATCTATGCTTTTTATTTTTCTTAAGATATAATTTTCAACAAAAGAATAAGCCTTTTTATAGAATAAATAATTATGGCTTTTGTCAGCTTTCATTAAATCTTTTATCTTTTGTTCTTCGTTCATAACTTTTATTGTATTTACTGATTTCATAATTAACTCAACCTTTCAAAAAAGTTTTTATTTCTATCAATTATATTTTGCACCTTATCAAAAGCCAACTGATAGTTATTTTCTATTTCTTCCTCATTTTCTATTAAATTATAGATTTCTATTAAATCTTTAACAATTTTATTTAATAAATCATTTTTAATTTTAATAGTATCAGGCTTATTTGCAATTATTCTAAAGTTTTCTCTAAAGTAATAATAATCAAAATTAGCAATAAACTTATTTAATGAAACATCTTTACCTTGTTTTTCTATTCTTTTAATTGTTTTAAAACATCTTTGCATAAATATTTCGGTATTTTCTTCAAATAAAGTATTGTCGCAAAAATCAATATTTAAAGCACTTAAATAAGCACTATAATAATCTTTATAACTAGATTTTTCACTTAAGTTATAATTACTAATATCTTCGCTTGAATAGAAGTAAGCAAGTCCGTTATTAGCACTAGCCACCATATCGTAAATAAAGGCTATTTCTAGCATTTCATTATCGCTTAAGTCAATTCCATAGGTATTATTATAATCATGCTTGTATTGGTCTAAAAATGTCTTATTTTCAGCATACAAATTATTAAACTTACTAATAAAGATTTTATAATTACTATCTTTATTTTTTTTATACTCAATTTTGCCTTTAATGACATTATCAAAGCCAACATACTCTAATTTATTCATTAATTCTTCAACATCTTGTTTTACTTGGTCTAATTTATTAATATTCATTAAATAGTCATACCACTCAATAAACTTATTAAATAATATTCTTGAATTGCTATCTAGTAGCCCTTTAATTGTTCTAGTGCTGTATTGGTATTTTTCACTATCATTATCATTAGAGCCAAATAAACATTTTTCAAGTTCAAGTTCTATTTCAAATATTTTATCGTTTATTGATTTATTACTATCAGCAAAAATAATATTGTTAATCAAAATAAAGGTCTTATAGATGTTTAGCATTATGTTGTATTGTTCTTTATATTCTTTTCTAAAATTATCAATACCTAGTTCTTTTTCAAGTGTTTTAACATATTTAGAGTTTCTAAAAATGTCGTCGCTTAAGGTATTATGTCTTTTTCCCATAATGTAGCCCTCCAATAATATTATACCATAGAAAAAGGCTATCTTTAAGACAACCTTTATTTACCTTGTTCTTTTTTTAATATTTCAACAGTAAACTTTATTCTTTCACTTGGAACAAGACTTTCGTCATTTTCTATAATGTATTGTAATTCTTCAAGTGTCATATCTTTAATTTTTTTACTTTTAATTTTTTCAATTTTCTTGGCTCTTTCTTCTTTGCCTTTTTTTGAATTAAGTTTTTTTAATTCATTATTTACAAAATCTCTAATTTCGTCATCACTTTGTAGTAGGCTTTTATTAACCATATCTATTGACGCAAACCAATTTTCTACTATTTGACGAGCAAGTCCAACAACTAATTTTGGATTAATATTTTTATCGTTTAATATTTCACAAGTAAACTCAAATACATACTCATTTACATAATCACTTGCCTCATTAACATTTATTTTCTTTGCTTTAACTAAAGATGTAATTTTCTTTAAAAAGTCTTTTGGTGCTCCAAATTGGTGCATTTCATTTAATTTATTTTCCATTATAATACCTCATTTCTTTCTATTTTAGTTTTTGTTTCGTTAAGATAATAACTATCTTTATCGTCAATAACCATAACTTTTTTATTATCAAGAGTTCCAATTACATAATAGCAATTATCAATAGCATTTATTAAGTCATTAATAATATCATAACTAACAATGTAATCTTCGCTTTCGTCTAAATTATCGCCAAATGCGTCATAAATGGTTTTACCACCTTTAATAGTGTCATAAATAAATGCTAAATGGCTGTAAAACTCGTGTTCTGCAACTATGCTATCAGTGTTATTATCAAGCATTATTTTATCAACTTGTCCTTTCCAAGTATTAAATATTGGTATAAATCTTTCTAAACTCTTATTCATTTTTAATCAATTCCTTTCATTTTTTAAACATTTAATTCTTTTACAAAGTTTCAAACGCGTTATCTTTTCCCTTTGTGCTTTAATTATAACAAATAACATCTTTAAAAAAAGGTGCACTTTCTTATAAATAATGTTCCATTTTAGAAACAATAAAAGCCGTATATCTATTGACTTTCAGGCTTTTTTAATACCTATTTTTCGACTTAAACAAATAAATATAATGTTATAGTTTTTTTATATTTTTTCTTTAAATATATTTTTCCTTTCATTATTATTATAACACATACACGCATAAGGAAAGTATCACAAAGTATCATAAAGTATCACAAAGTATCATAAAGTATCAAAAAATAGCATAAATAATTATAACTTTTTTTACTTATTTTACTCGAAAAATAGGTAGCATTTTTTAAGTCAGCCCTTATTTTATGGGCTTTTTTTCGTTTTAATTTTGGAACATTTACAGCATTTTTCCGAACGAGAATTGGGCTTTTTTTAATGGTATAGTTTAATTGTTCGAACAAAGAAAATACTTTGGAGGTCAAAATTATGAAAGAAATAATAACATTAAAAGAATTATCAAGCAATTTACACATCTCAATTTCAGAGATTAGAAAGTTAGTAAGAGAAAGAAGAATACCACATTTTAGAATAGGTAATAAAATCTATTTCAGTGTAGAATCTATAAATAATTGGCTAACAAAAATTGAAGAAAAAGAAAATAAAAGAACATTATTTTGTTAGTAAAAAATAAGTTAAAAAATAAAGAAAAAAACATAAGAAAAACACCACTATTTATTGTAAAATAAGGCAAAAAATGGTATAATTTTAATAGGTAGTGGATGTTGTTCTTCATAGAAAGAAGGAAACATAAGATGATAAAACCACTATCAAAGAACAAATACAAAATCATAGCAGAAATTGGTTATGATATTGACGGAAAGAGAAAAAGAAAAACTGAAGTCTTTAACGGAACAAAAAGAGAGGCTGAAAAAAGAGAGTTCGAGATTAAACAAGAATATGCCAACAAAACTATACTTTTCAATAAAAAAGAATTAACTTTTGAAGATTATGGTAGGCTATTTATGAAAAAGTATTGCGAACAAAACTTAAGTCCTAAAACTATTGCTGGTTATGAAACAATGCTAAAGAAGATAAATGACATTATAGGAAAATGGCTTTTAACAAGTATTGATACATTTACTTTAAATGAATTATACATTAAGTTAAGAGATGGCGAAAGAGTTAGCAAAGTTTCAAATAACACTTTATTACATTATTATAATTTTATTAATCTTATGTTTAATCAAGCCATAGATTGGGAAATATTAGATAGCAACCCTAATTGCAAAGTTAAAAGACCAAAAAAAGAAAAAAAGTTAGTTCAATGTTATGATGTAGAACAAATACATACTTTACTAAATGGTCTTGATAATGAGTGTTTAAAATACCAAGCACTTATTAGATTAGCACTTGATAGTGGAGCAAGAAGAAGTGAAATACTAGCATTAACTTGGCAAGATATTAACTTCTCAAATAATGTATTAACTATTAACAAGTCTTTAGATGTTATTAAAGGTAAAGTTGTAGAAAAACAATTAAAAAATAATTCTTCTTATAGAAATCTTGTTTTAACTACAAAAACAACAAATGTTTTAAGGGCTTATTTAGAAGAACAACAAATGAATAATAACTTTAAAATGACTAATAAAATCTTTATGGGAAAAGATAACAAGCCAATGTATCCAACAACTTGTGGAAAGATATTTCAAAAAGTTGCAAGTAAGTATGGTCTTGAAAAATTAAACTTTCACTCTTTACGCCACGCGTCAGCAAGTTGCCAAATAGCACTTGGAATACATCCAAAAGAAATACAAGATAGATTAGGTCATTCGTCTATGAATATTACAATGTCTATTTATTCGCATATTTTCCAAGCAAATAAAGTAGAACTTGCTAACAAATTGGAAACAATATTTTAAATCTTCAAAAAGCAAAAATAACATAATTTTGTAATTTCGGCACCTTTTCGGCACCTTTTACAAAAAAAACACTAAAAAGTGTTGCAAAAAAATCAAAGTTATGTTATTATTAATTCAGTTGGCAAGTTCAGTTTTCCCCTTAAAATAAGGGAAAAATTGAGGTTGTAGGTGGTGCTTTTGTTAGAAATTAAAGTTTTTCTACAAAAACAAAAGGGCTCAAAGCCCACTGACTCTTAATCAGTGGGTCTAGGGTTCGAATCCCTAACAGCCCACCATTGAAAAAATAAAATCTAACAATATTTTGAATTTGCTAGATTTTTTTTGTTATAAAATAAAAAAACTGATATTAACTATCAGATTTAGCATCTAAAAAGTAAATAGGTCTTCCTTCTTTTTGATATTGTTTTTCATAATTTGTCATTATATTTGGAATATTTCTTTCATCTTTATGTAAGTCAAGTGAAACAGTATTAAAAATATACCAATAATTAGATAAACTTTCAAGAGAATAAGCAAAGAAACCTTTGTTATCAGTTTTTAAAATAATGTGTTTATGTTTAGTAAAAATTTTATCATATATTCTTAAATAACTTTCATGAGTAAATCTTCTTTTTTCATCTTGTTTTTTTGGCCAAGGATCACAAAATGTTAAATATATAGTATCAATTTCTCTTTGGAAAATATTACCAATTTCTTTAGCATCCATATTGATTAATTTAAGATTATTAAGGTTTAAATTTGATAATCTATTTACAGCCATAACCATTTGTGAATCTACAATTTCAAGACCAATATAATTAATATTTGGATGAGCTTTAGCCATATCAATAATAAAATCACCACGTCCCATACCAAGTTCTAAACAAATAGGATTACTATTATTAAATAATTCATGCCATCTTTTTTGATATTCATATGGATTTTTAACTAAATATTTACTAGAACTAACTATTAAATCTGCGTTTTTAATTTTTTTATATTGCATTTCTTCACTTCCTAAAATAATTATAATAAAAAAAGGCTAAATAAGCAAGTTTTTAGTTGCATGCTTTCTTTTTATATGATAAATTATTTTTGAGGTCATATTATGTATTATTTAGCATATGGAAGTAATTTAAATTTAAGTGAAATGAAAGAAAAATGTCCATTTTACAAAGTAATTGGTAGAATGTTTTTATATAATTATACGTTATCTTTTAAAGGTGAAGAACCTGGATTTTTAACTATAGAACCAAAAGAGGGTAGTGTAGTACCAATTGGTATCTTTAAAGTAAATAAATTGTTTATTAAAAATCTTGATATGTATGAAGATTATCCACATTTATATAATAAAAAGGAAATTGAATTTGAATTATATGGCAAAGTAGTTTAAGGATTAATCTATATAATGAATGATGATTTTGATTATGCAATGCCTAATGATTATTATTTTAATTGTTGTAAAGTAGGGTACAATGACTTTAATTTTGATGATTCTTATCTAAAAGACGCTCTAGATTATACCTCAAATAAGATAAAAACTAAGGAAATAACGAGAAATTTGTATTTATAACAAATTTTTGATAAAAAATAGTTGCATTTATTAAAAAAATAAGGTACAATTAATTAGTACGAAAAAGAAGTGGGCTTGTAGCTCAGCTGGTTAGAGCGCACGCCTGATAAGCGTGAGGTCGGAGGTTCAAGTCCCCCCAGGCCCACCATTTTTTGGCCCGTTGGTGAAGCGGCTTAACACACTGCCCTTTCACGGCAGCATTCATGGGTTCGAATCCCGTACGGGTCACCATTAAGTTAATAATTGTCCGTATTTTCGGGCTTTTTTTATGCTAAAAATTACCACATTTTATATATTTTCCATATTTTCCATATATTTCGCGGTAAAACGGCGGTAATTTTTTGCGTTAAGCCTTAGACTTGAACCTTAATACCTCATGCTTATCATCGCATTTTGTCACATAAAAAAAATCTAGGATATCCTAGAATATTTTTTTATATAATGGCGGAGCAGGAGAGATTTGAACTCTCGCGCCAGTTACCCGACCTACACCCTTAGCAGGGGCGCCTCTTCAGCCTCTTGAGTACTACTCCAAACCAAGTTACTTATACATTTTACTATATAAATAACCACTTTGTCAATTAACTTAATGAAGTTTTTACATTTTCTATGAAAGAAGTCATTGTACTGAAATAATCATCATCCATAGATAAAGTCATTAGATTAACATCAATTAATTTAGCATTATTATTAACTAACTCTTTTATTTTTTCATTTTCTTTATCATTTTCTGTACATAAGATATATGTATATTTTTTATTTTTAAATTTAGATTTTATATTATTATATTTATTTTCTTTTAAATTATCAGCATCATCAAGGCTAATTACATCAAATCCATAACTTTTAAGAAAGTTAAATACTTTACTACTTGCAACAATTGTATATTTTCCATTAGATTGTGCCTCATTTGCTATACTTCTTAAGTTTGCATCCATCAAAGATATCTTTTCCTCGAAATCAGCATAATTTTTATTAACCTCTTCGATAATATATTTACTTGTCAAATAATTAGTAAGATTCTCTTTAATATTTTTAGCAAGCATTAAATAATTTTTAGGGCTTAACCAAAGTTCAGCAGGATCATTTTCATAAGACAATCCATAAGAAACATCAATTATCAAAAGATTTTTATTTTTATTTAATAAAGTCTTAGCAATTTCTTTTTCTTTAGTTAAACCATTATAAACAAAAAGGTTAGCATTTGCATAATTTGTAATTTGTTTTCCTGTTAGTTTATAAGTGTTTAAATCACAATCTTTTGGGTAGATACTACTTATTTCTCCGTAATCATTATATAAATACTTTACTAAATAATTTACTGGGTAAACCGTAGTATAAATAGTTGCACCTTCGAGGTCATCTTTTTTAATTGAACACGAAGATAATATTAATGTAAATAAGGTTAGCAAGCAAAATGTTTTAAATAATTTTAATTTCATTTAAATTTTCCTTTCATGGAACTGGATCATATCCACATTTTCCATTTGGACGACATCTTTTCAACCTTTTAAAACCAAGTTTTAAACCTTTAATTACGCCATACTTATAAATAGATTCAATCATATATTCGCTACATGTTGGAGTAAATCTACACATTTTGTGTGATATATTTGGAATAATTTGATAACCTCTTATTAAATATATTATAATCATTTTCATATTTCGTCCATATTTAGTATTATACTATATATTTTTAAAATTTACAATTACCTAATAATATGTTATACTTACTAAGGAAAGTAATAGGTGAGTATATGAATTTCTTAGAAAAATATAACATTAAAATTAATAATACATTGTTATTATCAGAAGCACTAACTCATTCTTCTTATGCATATGAAAATAATATAAATTCATATGAAAAACTAGAATTTTTAGGAGATGCTGTATTAAGTGTAATAGTAAGTGAGTATTTATATAATAAACATAATTTAAAAGAGGGTCAAATGACTAAAATTAGAGCTAGTTATGTGTGTGAAGACGCTTTAAATGTTTATGCTAAAGAAGTAGGTTATGCTGACTTAATTAAAGTTGGCAATGGCCTTCATGGTAAAGCAAATGAAACAATAATTGCAGATGTTTTTGAAGCTATTTTAGCAGTTATTTATATTGATCAAGGATTTGAAACTTGTAAAAGATATATTTATGCTGTTGTTATACCTCACATTCAAAGAAATGAACAGTTCTTTGCAGATTATAAAACTGCTTTTCAAGAGGTTGTTCAAACAAGTCAAAGGTCAGTAATTTATGAAGTAGAAAGCATTACTGATGAAGAAGGAAAACCTTTATTTAAAGCTGATGCTATTGTAGATGGTATAACACTTGGAAGTGGCACAGGTAAATCTAAAAAAGAAGCAGAACAAATGGCTGCCAAAGATGCCTTAAGGAAAAGTGCAAGGTAGATTATGTATATAAAAAGTATTAAAATGCAAGGGTTTAAATCCTTTGCTGATAAAACAGAACTTGATTTTGATAAAAATATATGTGCAATAGTTGGCCCAAACGGAAGCGGTAAAAGTAATGTTGTTGATGCCCTTTTATGGGTTTTAGGAGAGCAAAGTGTCAAAACCTTACGTGGTGATGACAAAATGAGCGATATCATTTTTAGTGGTTCTAAATCAAGAGAGGGTTTAACTAAAGCAAGTGTAAGTATTTTATTTGATAATGAAGATCATACTTTACCATCGGAGTTTGGTGAAGTTGAAATAAAAAGAACTATTTATAAGACTGGTGAAAATGAATATTTTATAAATAACTCGAGAGTAAGACTTAAGGATATTACTGACTTAATATTAGATGTTTCTTCGAAGTTTAATATAATAACTCAAGGAAATATTAATGCTTTAGTGGATAATAAGTCCTCAGAAAGAAGAGTACTTTTTGAAAATGCCGCTGGAGTATTAAAATATAAAAAAAGAAAAGAAGAAACTTTAAAGAAACTTGATAATACCAAAGAAAATATCACTAGATTAAACTTAATAATCAAGGAAGTTATGTCTTCATTAAAGCCATTAGAAAAGCAAAAAAAAGAAGCCGAAAAATATATTAAAATAAAGGATAATCTTGAAAATATTGAAGTTTCTTTAATTGCTAGTGATATAACAAATATAAAAGAAAGATATGAAAATATTAAATTAGAAAACAGCAAATTAAAAAAAGAGCAAGAAGTAAATGTTTTTCTGCATCCTGAGGAACTTGAAAAACTTAAATTGATTCTTTTACAAATGGATGAAGAAATAACCAAATCAAATGAACAAATTATTCAAATTAATGATGATATATCAAGACTTCAAAGTCAAAAACAAATTAATTTAGAAAGAGTAAAATTAAGTGTAAACGAAAGTGCAATTAATGAAAACCTACTTAGACTTAAGGAAGAAAAACTATCTATTGAAAAAAATATTGCTGTCCTTGATAGTGAAATAAAATCTTTAAAGGATGAATACAACATTTTAATTAAGGAATATAATGATAAAAATAATACTCAATTAAAGGAAAAAATTAAAATAACTACTTTAAAAAGTGATTACAATGTTAAATCTAAAGAATTATTTGACTTAGAAAATAAAATTAATATTGCTAAAAGTAATATTGAAAATAATTCTTTTTTACCTAAAAGTATTGCAGCAGTTTTAAATTCAAAAGCATTAAGTGGAATATGTGACCGTATTGAAAACTTAATCGAAGTAAATGTTGCCCATAAAATAGCCATTTCATCTTCTTTAGGTGCCGCTAAAAACTTTATAGTAACAACTGACTTTGATAGTGCAAAAAGAGCTATTAAGTACCTTAAAAACTTTGATTTAGGAAGATGTACATTCTTTCCTCTTGATACCATAAAATCTCGTTATATTGATAATATAACATTAAATAGTATTAAAGATTTAACTGGTTTCATAGGAATTGCATCTGATCTTGTAAGTTATGATAAAAAATACAAAAATATTATTGAAAATCAACTTGGTAATGTTATTATAGTGGATAGTCTTGATGTTACAAATAAAATTGGTAAAAAGACTGATTATAAATATAAAATTGTCTCTTTAGAGGGCGATATCTTATATTCAGGTGGAGCAGTAAGTGGTGGTAGAGTAAATACAAATAATGATGATAAATTAAACCTTTTACATATGCAAAATGAATATAATGATAAAAAAGGATTACTACAAAGTATATCTGTTACTTTAGATAATGCTAATGATAAATATGAAGAACTTGAGAAGGAGATTAGTGAAATTAATTATAAACTAACTGAAAAAAGAGTGCTAATTGAAAATAAAGAAAGAGTGTTATCAGAAACTAAAGATAAGCTTACATATACAGAAAGTAATATTGATGGCTTTAAAAACCTTAATAATAACACATTGAATGATAAAATCGAGGAAATATTATATACACTTAATAGTAAATCTAAAGAAAAAGAGATACTTGAAAATAATTTAATTTCTTTAAAATCTAGAAAATTTGATTTAAATAATAAAATCGAAGATTTGGAAAGAAAGATTAATGAAGTAAATAGTAAATATAATAGAAATGAAAGCTTAATTAAAAATAATGAAATAGAAATCGGTAAGTTAGAGGTTAAAATGGATGCACTTCTTGATAACCTTCAAAATGAGTATAATATGACTTATGAAAATGCCTTAAAATCATATGAACTTACTATGGATCCTGAAGAGGCTCGGGAAATTGTAATTAAATATAAAAATGATTTAAAAGGACTTACAAATATTAATACAGGAAGTATTTCTGAATATGATAGATTAAGTAAAAGATATGATTTTTTAGCAGGTCAAAAAGATGATTTAGAGTCATCTTCAAAAGAACTTTATAATATTATTGATGAAATGGATGATATTATGAAAAAACGCTTTAAAGAAACATTTGATAAAATATCTACTGAATATTCTATTGTATTTAGAAAAATGTTCAAAGGTGGAAATGGTGTTTTAAAATTAATCGATGAAAATGATTTACTTAATACTGGAATCTCTATTTTAGCGGTTCCGCCTGGAAAAAAACTTAATTCTACATCAATGCTTTCCGGAGGAGAAAAAGCGCTTACTGCAATATGTCTTATATTTGCAATACTTAATGTTAAACCAGCTCCATTTATTGTTTTAGATGAGGTTGAGGCACCACTTGATGAAGAAAATGTATCAATGTTTGGTGATTATTTAAAAAGTATGCAAAATATTAGTCAATTTATATTAATTACCCATAAAAAGAAAATGATGGAATATGCAAGTAACTTATATGGTGTAACAATGCAAGAGAGTGGAGTATCTAAGTTAGTAAGCGTAAAACTAGAAAATAATGTAGAATAACATTAAAATAGGTTTACAAATTAGTGTTAAGTAATGTATAATAAAAATGTAAAGGAGTACAAGGATAATTTATGGACGCATTAAACAAACTATTACAAGATTTAGGAATATCTAAGGTAAAATTAGCAAAATATTTAGGAGTATCAAGGCAAATGGTTTACAATTATTTGACATTTGAGGATATCAATAATTGGCCAAAAGAAAAGAAAGCATTATTATTTCAATTATTAGAAATAGATTCTTCCTCTTTTAAAGGCTTTGATAAAATTAAAGTGACAACTGAATATATGCTTAGAATTGAAAAGAAATTAAATAATACATCACAAAAGGAAGAAAATATGACAAATAATTTTGATTTAAGTGGTATAACAAGAGATGATAAATGTCTTTTATCTGATATTGTTTATTTACTTAAGGAAAAGTTAATTGATGGTTCAAAAGCAGAGAAGGGGACAGTACAATACATCTATTACCTACTTTCTTCGATGGAAAATGTACCTGAAATTAAATATATGCTTGCTTATATAGCTAAAACAAATGGATTTATTGATCCAGATGAATTTCTTTATAATGAAGATAAACAATTTATTTTCGAGGGAATATTATATTCTGGTTTAACTTTATATAATAATGGGGGAGCCTCAAAAAGTAAAGTTGCTGAATCAAGAAAAAGATTTATTCGTGAAATCGAACTTAAAAAACAAGAAAAAATTGGCCGTACACAGGCTCTTAATACAATTAGAGTTCAAGCATTACACGAACTTGGTTATACTGATATTAATAAAGAAAATGCTACAGAAGTATTTGAAAAAATTGCAGAAATTGAATCAAGGAAAATGTGTGGCATTCCTGAAGATAAAAAGAAATAGGGGACTACCCTATTTTTTTTTATGAAATAAATCATGCGTGTATATATATATCCTTATTTATATATTAATAAGGTATATATTATAACCTTATTTTATATTTAATAAGGTAAATAATACTTTATTTATAATTAATAATGTTTTATAAAGCATAATTTTTAATTTAAATAAAATTTTTTATAATAAAATATTTTTTAACTAAATCAAAAATTTAATTACAAACTTAAATAATATTTCAAAAAAAAGCATCAATGAGCTAATCAATTAATGCTTAAATTTCCTTTGTTTTATATCAATTATTATCTTCGTATAATATATATTATGTTAACTTATGTTTCTTTTTTATTATCTAACTAAACTGATTATTAATATTATTATAATAACAAGTACTATCCCAATAGCTACATATAAAAGTATATTACTTCCTAAAGAATTATTATTAATATCAACTGTAGTATTTTGATCTTGATTTTGATCTTCTTTAATTTGTTCCTTAGTATTTTTAACATCTTTTACATTTTCAAACATATTGTTTTTTTCTTTATCTTCGCCAACTGCACTATAGTATAATCCATATTCGCATGGACTATAAGTTTTAATTTGTGTTGCACTAGTAAATGAATTATTATTTCCATTAAGCCAATCAGTAAACCAAGTATATTGTTGTGATAAATGATATGAATAACCTATTTTAGATACTTCATACGCTGTTTTACCACCGAATGAAGAAAGAGGTTTATCATAGTCTAAAACTATAGGATTTTCTTTATATAAATGTAAATATAGTTTTTGAATCTCCCAAGGTTCATACCCTACTCCTTCGATTGTATAGTTTTTATCATAAGCAAGTTTATAAGCACTTTCTAAAACATAAGTATTAAGCATATGTTGTCCATGAGAGTACTCCCCTTTTTCATCATGACCTACGACTACATAAGGTTTATATTTTCTTATTTGTGTTACTTCATACTTTATTGCATCTTCGAGTGAAAAACCAGCATTTTGTAAATTTAATAAAGCACCATCCCTTGTTGTTGCCCAAGCATCTGGAAAATCACTTACAACTGGATAATATTTAATTCCCACAGCCCATAATCCATTTAAAAGTTCATGATATCTTAAAACATTATTTGTATGTCTAGTAAAATATACTACTTGAATCTTTTTACCAGCATCCACATAAGTGGGCATTAACCCCGCAAAAAAGAGTTGCTCATCATCTGCGTGAGTTGTAAAAAGCATTAAATCTGCAGTATCTAGATTTTTCCAATCTTGTACCATATCTGGTAAATTATTATCATTATAAATATAAATATCCGCTATAGAAAACTCATCATCATACTGAATTTTAAATGTATTAACATTATTATTTACCTTTATAAGTTCATGTAAATAACCATTTTGTCCTACAATATTTTCATAATTATCAAATAAAATTTTTCCTTTTGTAGCATGATCATGATACATAATATAAACATTTTTAATATTTTCATCGCATTCAACTGTTATTGAATAATTTTTAGATTTAGTTAAAAATGTTGAAAAATTATCATCAGTTATATCTTTAGTTGGATAATAACCAACCTTTATTTTACATTCATTTGTAATATCTTTAGCATTTACCATTATAGGTAAAATCATTATAATAATTAAAACAATAAATCTTTTCACTTTATACCACCTTTACTATATATATTTAGTATACCATACTTTAGAGTTTATTTATAAAAAAATTAAATAATTTTTCAGAATTTTCATCTTCTAAATCTTCAGGATGCCACTGCACACCAATAAAACATTTTTTAGTTTTGTCCTCAACCTCTTCGATTATATCATTACAAACCGCACCTACATTTAAATCAGTACTTACAACATAGTCTTTATGTCTTGAGTTTACCATTATTTTTTTCTTGCCTATAATAGAGTATAATAAACTATCTTTATATATATCTACACTATGCACATACTTATCTTTGCTTTTATGCTCTAAAGTATTTAAATGACCAAATTTACCATTAATTGCTACCCCCATAGTCTGCATACCTAAACATATTCCTAAAAGTGGTTTATTTAACTTATAAAGGTATTTTACTACTTCAAGTTCTAAAGGATAAATATCATCTCCACCAGGAAGAAGTATTCCATCACAAATATCAATTATTCCCTTAACCTTATTAAAATTATCATTAAAATCAAAAGGTATTAAAATAACCTGGGCTTTACCTTTTAACTTATTATATATATTTTTAGGTATATATAATACTTTCTTATTATTTAAATTTTCTTCTCTTGTTAATATTCCTACTCTTTTCATAATTAAATTATAATACTAATTAAGATAATAATAAAGCCTAAAATAAAGCCTAGGTTCATAAATTTATTTTCTTTATAAGAAAGTACCTTAGGAAGCATTTGTTCAATAGATAAAGTTATCATTAAAAAAGCTACACCAGTAAGTATTAAAGAAAGAGTTATTACACTTACAAATCTTGCTAAAAATAAATATGATAAAATTGCCCCAATAAACTCTGAAAAACCACTTAAAAATGTATTTAAAAAGGCTTTTTTGCGACTTTTAGTGGCATAATATATTGGAACTGCTATAGCAATGCCTTCGGGAAAATTATGAAGTGCTATTGCAACTGCCATCTTAATACCTAAATTTAAATCTTTATAACTACTTATGAATGTAATTACTCCTTCGGGTAGATTATGCATAATTAAAACAACCATTGATAAAATTCCTAATTTATATAAATTATTTTCATATTTTGATAAAAGATTACTTATATATTTAATTAGATAATAACTGCATAAAAATAATAAGCTAAATAATAATATTGACCATATTTTATATCTATTAATTATTATAAATATTGAACTAGGAAGTAAATCAAATATACTAATTCCAATCATAATAGCAATTGAAAAAGATAAAGAAAATGTAATAAATTTATTTATATTTTGACTTTTAATTTTAACAAACAAAAACACGCAACCTAAACAAGTTGAAAATGATGCAAATAAAGATACTAATAAAGCATTAATTATATTCATAATAAATTATATTTTTTTTGCAAATAATTATTAATAAATTTAATTGACAGATTGTAAAAATAATGTTATATTACTATTGCATTCAATGAATGCTAATGCAAATGTAAATCGCCTCTAGGTGGTGCGAGCAATAAATGATCCTAGTCGTGAAATGTTAATCGCCTCCGAGTGGTGCGAGCAATAAATGATCTCGGTTGCAAATGTTGGGAACCCTAAATCTATTTTAGAGTTTCCATTTTTATTATTTTTTAAGGAGGAAATGAAATTATGAAAGTAATAACAGGATATTTATATCATATTAAAGATGAATTTTTTGATAAAATTAATGCTAAAAGTGTAATGATTAATCATAAAAATGGTCATTCTAGACCTTCATACCTAGCAATAAAAGATGGTAAAATTCTTTGGTTTATTCCTTTAAGTTCTAAAATTCAAAAATACCAGAAAATTGTTAATAGAAAAATTAAAAAATATGGTGAATGTAAAACAATATTAATTAAAGAAATAGCCGGAAATAAGGAAGCAATCTTAATTCAAAATGCATTTCCAACATTAAAAAAGTATATACAAAACAGGCATACTATTAATGGAAAAGTTGTTAAAGTTCCATCTGCAGTATGTAAAGAAATTCTAAATAATTTTAAATATATGCTATCATTAAAAGAAAATGGTTTAAACTTATTTTTTACTGATATAGACTCTATTAAATCTCAGTTATTAAAGGAACTTCAATAATATATACCAATTATTTCCATAGTATTTTTTTCAAAACTATCCATAATATTATCAGGAGGAAATAAATGAGTAATTCAAGAAGTAATGCTAGAACTTGTAAAGCTAAAGCAAGAAACAACGCTAGAAGTAATTCACAATCTGCAAGAAGTAATTCTACAAATGCTAGAGCTAACTCAAGATCTAAATAAGCATTATATATGAAAAAAGGAAGGTAACCCCTTCCCTTTTGTATGTAGTTAATCTCTTGGATGCATTTTATAATCCTCTTTTAAAGATTCATTAGAAAGATGTGAATATATTTGAGTAGTAGTTATATTACTATGTCCTAAAAGATGCTGAATGACTCTTAAATTTGCTCCATTATTAAGTAAATGGGTTGCAAAAGAATGTCTTAATGTATGCGGAGAAACATCCTTGTTAATTCCAGCATCCTTACATAATTTTTTAAGTATTTTAAAAAAGCCCACCCTACTTATAACATTACCAAAATTATTTATAAATACATAATCACTAACTTTAGTTTTTAGTAAAAATGGCCTATAATTATCAATATAATTTTTTAAGGCATTATATGTGCTATCATTCATAGGTACAATTCTTTCTTTACTACCTTTACCGAATATTTTTATAGTGCATTCATTAAAATCAATATCAGATATTTTCATATTACATAATTCACTTACTCTTATACCGGTGGCATATAAAGTTTCCATCATTGCAATATTACGATAATCATATATTTTAACTGGGTTAATATTTAAAAGCCTATCTACTTCCTCGATTGTTAAAAAAGATGGTAATTTTTTTTCAAGTTTCGGAAGTTTAATGGTTTCACAAGGATTAGTTTTAACATATGTAATACTTATCATATAATTATAAAATGAATTTAAAACAGTTAAGTAATGTGCTCTGGTTCGAGCTACTATACCTTCATCATAAAGAAAATCTCTAATTTCATCAGCATTTAAATTTAAAATATTTTTCTTTTCAAAATGACTATAAAATTTCTTAAGATTTTCATAATAAGAGCTAATTGTATTATTACTTAGTTTCTTTTCATATTTTAAATAATCTATATATTTATCAATGTTTTTTTCTATACTTTCCATAATTTAATTGTACTTTATTTTTATCAAAAAATCTATACTTTTTAATGTTAATTTGATATTATAAATATGGTGATTAAATTGAAAGTTAAATATTTAAGATTGGATAAAGAAAAAAGGAAAGAAGTAAAGCAAAAATATTATGAAACTTCTTTGGGTAAATATGTAAAAAAGCAACTTATTTCCTCATTTATATGTGGAGTTTTATGTATTGGAATTGGTATATATTTATTAATAAGTACTAAAGAGCCCAAATTTATTGATTATTTTTATAATATAAGTATACTTTTAATAGGATTTGGATTTATATTTGCTATTAAAAAAATTGAAGTTAAAAAGATAAATGAATATGTAATAAAGAATAAAATATAGACTTTATTACATATTTTTTATTATGGAAGATAAATTAAAGAATTTAGATAAAGAAAATATTATTTGGCTTATATATATATTTATTTTTGTAATGGCAATAGTATCAAATTATTATGAAGAAAAATATCTTTTTACTAAAGATTATAAATCAAAAAAAGTATATAAAAATATTAATCTTACAGTACTTGTAATAGGTCTTTTAATATACTTATATTTTGTAATTATTAACTATGAAAATATTAGAAATAGTAAATATGGTTCTTTAAGAGAGTTTGCTTCGATTATGTTTTTTATTGCTGGTACCATTTATTTATATATTGAATATCAAGGACAAAATGAAGTTGAAGTTGGTATTATATAAAAAAGTATGAGTTTTATTTACCCATACTCTTTATTTCATCCAATTCTTCTTTGGATATTTGAGCAAATTTTATTATATCTTCCTTTGGCATATTATTTTTGATTAGACTTTTAATTGTTTCATTTTTTCCATTTTACATAATAACTCTTTTCCAAGTTCACTATTATTATATAAATCACAGTTATTTATAAATAGTTTTATAAAAGCCAACTCTAATAAAACCAGATTTTGAATATAATTTGTTTTATATTTATTCCTTTCTAAACTCTGACTATGTAAATATAACAAATAATTTTATAACTTACAATATAAATTTTAAAATCATTTAAACGAATAATAAACTTTATTTTCAAGTTTTATATTATTTTCTTTAGCATAATTTGTTACACTTAATACTTTTATATTATTTTCATATAAAATATCAATTAATTTTTTAACTGCTTTAACTGTTGTTTTATAAGAATCATGAAAAAGAATAATATCTTTATCATTTGCATTTTCTAAAACATATTTTACTATAAAATCCGTATCTTTATATTTCCAATCGTGAGTATCTTTATCCCATAAAATAAATGAAGTATTAAGTGCTTTTAAAATTTTATTATTATATTCTCCGTATGGAGGTCTTATAAGAGAAAGATAATCTTTTGTAATTTCATAATATATTTTATTTGTTTTATCAAAATCATTTATAATATTTTTGATTTTATTTTTTGTAAATAGAGTATGATCATAACTATGATACCCTATCTCACTATTTGAATTATATACTTTTTTTACTAAATCTTTTTGATTAGACATTTTATTTCCCACCATAAAAAATGTTGCGGACATATTATGACTTTCTAAATAATCTAATATTTCTAAGGTATTTTCCCCATTTGGACCATCATCAAAAGTAAATATTAAGGTAATATTATTTTCACCTAAAACAGGAATATTTTTAGGATAACAAATCATAATAAGTAGTAAACATAAAATTAAAATATATTTTAAAATATTTTTCATAATTAATTATATGAAAAAAGGAAAAAATTACTTATTTTCCTTTAACTTATATAAAATATTTAATGCTTCGATTGGCGTTGTATTTAAAATATCAATTCCTTCGAGAATATCTTTTGGTTTTTCTTTCTTTTCCTCGAAGTCAAATGATAATTGTTCTTTAACTGGCTCTTTTTTATTTGAATTTTCAAGATTATTTAATATTTCATCTGCTCTTTTAATAAGGCTTTCAGGAAGTCCCGCTAAAGAGGCAACATGAACACCATAACTTTTATCAATTGCACCAGGTTTAACCTTATGAAGAAAGTATAAATTACCATTTTCTTCTTTTGCGTCAACATGAACATTTTTAATAGATTTATATTTTTTATCTAATATAGTAAGTTCATGATAATGAGTTGAAAATAAAGTTTTACATTTAATGTTATCACAAATATATTCAATTATACTTTGAGCAATTGCCATACCATCATAAGTTGCAGTTCCTCTTCCCAGTTCATCAAAGATTATTAAGCTATTTTCAGTGGCATTACTAATTGCATTATTTGCTTCACTCATTTCTACCATGAAAGTTGATTTACCTCCGGCAAGGTCATCAGATGCACCAATTCTAGTAAAAATTTTATCTATTATTGGTAACTTTGCAGATTTACAAGGAACAAAACAGCCTATTTGAGCCATTATAATAGTTATTGCAATTTGTCTCATATAAGTAGATTTACCACTCATATTTGGTCCAGTTATTAAATAAGCACATATATTTTCATTCATTTTACAATCATTTGCTACAAAAGAACCTTTTAATGTATTTTCTACAACTGGATGTCTTCCTTCGATAATTTCTAAATCGTGATTTTCATTAAGAAGTGGTCTTACTAAATTATATTTTTCACTATCAATTGAAAATGCTACCATTACATCTAAAAAACTTAAATTATCTGCTGTTTTACGCATATCTTCGACATATGTTTTAACTTCATTTTTAATATCCATAAAAAGTGAATATTCAAGATCAATGATTTTTTCCTCTGCATTTAGAATCATATCTTCTTTTTCTTTTAACTCTGGAGAAATAAATCTTTCGCCATTAGCAAGGGTTTGTTTTCTTTCAAAGCCAAATTTTTCTGCGTCTTTTGCTTGAGCTTTACTTATTTCAATATAATAACCAAATACTTTATTAAAACCTACTTTTAAGTTTTTAAACCCTGTTTTCTCTTTAATTTCATTTTCAAATTTAGCAATAAAATCTTTACCATTTTTCTTTATTTCACGAAGGCTATCTAAGTCAATATTATATCCCTCTTTAATAAGATAACCCTCTTTTAAAGTGATTGGAGGATCTTCATAAATACTTTTTTCAAGTAAATCATAAATATCTTTAAAAGGTTTAATTTCTAAATCAAAATTTAATTTTTTAACTATTTCAATTATTTCTGGAAGAGGTTTTAAACTTCTTTTTAACTGGAGCATATCTCTTGCATTAAATGAGCCATTTGTAAGTTTACCAGTAAGACGCTCTATATCATATATTTCATCAAGAAGTGTAATAAGATTATCCTTTAAAATAAATTCATCATTTAATTTTTCAATCATATCATATCTTTTATTAAGCAGTGATATATCCTTAAGCGGTGAAAGAAGCATATTTCTTAGTTTTCTACTTCCCATTGCTGTTTTACATTTATCTAAAAGCCATAAAAGAGAAAATTCTCTATCTTTATTACGAACTGTTTCAGTAAGTTCTAAATTATTTGCACTATAGGCATCCATATATAAATAATCTTCATTAGAAATTATCTCAATATCATTAATTGTCGATAAATCCTTAAGTGATAAAGTTAAATAACCAAATAAATGTCTAACACCCATTTTACATCTTATATCATTAAGTTTATTATCAATATTTTCAGGAAGAATATCCGCAAGTTCATTATAATAATCAATTTCTATATTATAATCATTTTTTAAAGTATTTATTAAAAGCACTTCTTCATTACCATTAAAAATAATTTCTTTAATGTTATACTTAAATATTTCAGTAATAATTTTATTAATATTTTTTGATACTTTGGAACTTATTAATCTTCCCGTAGAAATATCTAAAGCTGTTAATATATAAGTATCTGGGTAAACTAAAAGTGATGCTACAAAAGAGTTTTCATATGATTTTAATAATTCAAGATCTGCAATTGTGCCTTTAGAAATAACATCTGTTACACCTCTTTTTACCATACCTTTAGTGGTTTTAGGATCTTCAAGTTGTTCACATATTGCTACTTTATATCCTTTATTTATAACTTTTTCAATATAACTTTTTACAGCATGATAAGGAACACCACACATTGGTACTCTTTCCTCTAAACCTGCTACTCTACCAGTTAAAGTAAGTTCAAGCTCTTTTGAGGCAATTAATGCATCCTCGAAAAAAAGTTCATAAAAATCACCCAAACGATAAAACAATAATACATCAGCATATTTATCTTTTATCTGCATATATTGAGCCATCATTGGACTTAATTTATTTCTATCTACTTCACATCTTTTCATATTAACTATCTAGTTTGTATAAAGGATTTATCCTTCTTATTAAAGAAAAATCTTCCTCACTAAACTTTTTTCTTGCTTCCTTTCTTTTATAATTATTCATATTTAAACTTACATATAATTTTAATATTTCTTTTCGAAGAAGTACTTCAGTTTTAAAATTATCTCTATTTAAAATTATATATTTTATCATATTTTTAATTTCTACAATCTCTTTATCATTACATAAAGATAAGTGTTCAAATAAATCACTATAAATTATATTTGCTAAATAAGGTTTATAATTACGTAAAATATTTATTTTTTCATTTACAATATCATTACTAGTTTCTACATCACTATTTAAAAATAGTTCTAATTCTATAAAAGGATCTGTTTGAATACTGTGAAGTATAGCACTAAAAACTTCCATCAAAGTAAATCTTAAAAAATCATTTAAACTTCTTACTTCATAAGTAAGTTCTTTTAACTTATCATCTGCCAAAGGCATAATACTTTCTTTAATAATTATTTTACTATAAAAGTTTATAATAAGGTCTAATGCATAATCTTCATCTGTAAGAAAATCAGTATACATAGTATTTTCATTAACCTCTTTATTAAAACTTACAGCATAATAAAAATTAAGTGTTCTAATAATATTTGAGCCTAAAAAGTGATCCTTTTCATTATACATTGTAACTATATTTTCATAAATAATTTTAAATTTATCATAACTTCTCTCACTAGCAAGAGAAGCATACAAATTTAATAAATAATTTTCCGCGTATGAATACTCCATAAACCCTCCTTAAAAGTATTATAACAAAATTTATAAGTTATTTAAATAATTAATTGCTTCATCAAAAGTTTCAACCATAACTAGTTCAAATGATAAATTATTTTTCTTATATACTTTTTTGGCTTCATCATAGTTTTCCTTTGGGACAAAGAATATATCAGCACCATCTTTTTGAGCTCCTAACATTTTATATTTTACTCCTCCGATAGCACCAACATTACCATCTTCATCAATAGTTCCAGTACCCATAACTTTTTTACCATGTGATAAATCTTTACTAGTTAATTTATCATATATTTCTAGAGAAAGCATTAATCCTCCGGAAGAACCTGCTTCTGAAGCTTTTGTTTTCATTTCAAGCTTTGGATCACTTTCAAAATCATATTCAGTAACAATACTTATACCTACTTTTTTTTCACCTTCAAGATTAATTACATAAGCATATTTTTCTTTTTCTTTACCATTTTCCTTAACAACAAATGTTACTTTATCATCAAAATCTAATGAATTTATATATTCTTGAAACTCACTTAATTTAGTAAATTTTTTACCATCAATAGATATTATTTCATCTAAAACTAAAAGATTAGTTTTACTTTCCTCGCTAACTAATGTAACATAAGGTTTTTCTAATGTAACATTTATAGTTTTACCAGCTTTTCTATATGCATTTAAACTTGCTAAATAAATTGAATTTTTTAAATCAATTTGTTCTATTTTAAAAAGAGTTTTATAATCTAAACCTGTAATATCCTCTTCATTATATATATCCCAATTAGGTACAAATAACGATAATACAATTGCAGGTACATTTGCTTTCATAACTGAAACATAATTCATATAATAACTACCACTTATTTTATTTTCATTAGTTATTTCTACTCTATTATTTAAATTAATAGAACCTCCGGGAGTATATATCACATAAGGTACTTTATAAAAACATAAAAATATAATCCCTATTAAAATTATTAAACCTTTTAAATTATTTCTAATAAAGTTTTTTAACCAATCATATATTTTATTAAACATTTATTATCACCTAGATAATTATAACAAATTTTAAGAAAAATATGAATAAAAAAAGAATAAATATTATTTTTATAATCCTTATATACTTATTTATTTACTTAATATTCAAAGAAAATACTTCCTTATCAAATATTACTTTTTTAAGTTTTAAAATGTATATTTTAAAAGTATTCCCTTTTTTATTTATTATGATGATCTTAAATAATCTATTATTAAAATGTAATTTTCCTTATTATTTCAATAAAATATTTAAAAGTGATAAATTATATATATTTATAAATTCTATATTATCAGGAAGTCCAATAAATGCGATTCTAATTAAAAATTATCTGGATAATAATTGTATTAATGAAGATAATGCAAGTAAATTATTATGCTTTACAAGTTTTAATAATCCCCTTTTTCTATATAATTATTTAATGTTAATATTAAATAATATTAATAATGTAATAAAGATAATGGGAGTTATTTATTTTACTAACATAGTCATATTTTTATATTGTAAAAATAAAATAAAAATTAATACTTTAGTTAAATATCAAAATTATAATTTAAAAAAAGAATTATTTAATATTATATCTGAAAGTACATTTAATATGATTAAAATAATGGGAATAATTATCTTTTTTAAAATTATATTAGATTTAGTTATGACTAAAAATAATGTCTTAATATCTTTATTAAAGGGACTAATCGAGGTAACATCTGGACTTAATACTTTAATAATTGTTAATACTAAAGACATAATAAAAGAAATAATCAGTTATATAATTATTTCTTTTATGGGATTTTCTATTCATATGCAAATTAGCACTATTTTAGAAAACTATAATATAAATTATAAATATTTTTATTTATCAAGATTATTCTTAATAATACTAGGAATAATCATAATACTTATTTTATAAATGAAAAAGTAATATCATCTAAAGTATTATTATTTTCTTTACTATTATCAATATTTTCAGTATAAACTGGAATAGTACATTCAGTTATTTTAATTGAATCCAAAGCTGTTATTACATTACTTGGACAAGTAATATTTAACGAGCCTTTATCACCTTTACATTCTGTAGCATTATCAACTGTATTTGTTCCACCTTTACTATTTTCACAGTTAATTTTACCTAGTTTACCACCCTTTATTTTCCATGTATTTTGAATTGAATTATTTACATAATATGCTAAAGTATTTTCAGTAATAATAATTTTATATGTTTTAGTCCCCTTCAATACTAATCCATTTTCTTTAGTTTGATTTTTATCAATTTCAATATTATTATCTAAAATTAAGTCATTTTCTATTGTATTAATTATATCTATTCTATTAGCTTGATTAGAATTTGCTATAAAATCTGTGTTTTTTTCAAATGTTACATTTGAAAGTAGATTATATAAAAACATTAATACTACTGAAAGTAATGCTAAACTTACAAGAAGTTCCACTATTGTAACACCTTTATTGTTTATTTTCACTTTACTACCTCATATACATTATCATAAGTACCTGTACCAGATAATTTTACATTACCATTTAAGTTAATAACTGGCCTAATATAAGCAGTGCTGCCTATCGAAGAATTTGGAAATTTTCCTGTGTTATTAACAATAAATACAAATGCAGTTCCTGTTGATCTAAAGAAATTAGGTGTCATAGTATAATAAAATGTTCCTGTATATAAATAATAATTTTTATTATCAGTAGCGAAATATCCACCGGCCATAGCAACTTCATCAATAGTAATTAAACCTACTGGATATGTAAGAGAGCCATTACCTAATGTTGAAGATGTAGTAAATTTATCTAGTTTGTTTTCACACCAAAGCGAAGCATTAGAATACGAAAGATTTCTGATATGACCATTATATAGTAAATTTGATGAAGGCCTACTTGACCAACTTGAAGATGTACTTCTATCATTACAAAATATATTATCTACAACATTACTATCATTTTTTAAAGATGTACCAGCAAACCAATTATCAATTTTGGTTTTTATAGTACTATTATTAGTATTATTTCTTTGATAACCTCTTTGATACATATAACCAACATATTCAGCATAATTTGTTCCTGAGTTATATACACTCCTGTCTATAGCGCTGCCAGCTCCAGTCATTACTACTGATGTACTACTTGTTGGTGCAGTTGTTCCTGAATAAATCATTCTTATTGAGTTATCTCCATTTATTCTTATTATTCTCCAGTAAATATCTTTATTTGAACTATCTTTTCCATATTTAATCCAGTTATTATTAACTGCTCCCCTGAAATAATATGATGTTCCTTGACTATCATTTGCTGCAAACATGCCTTCATTTGTTGTAGCAACTTTACTAAATGTTGGAGTAGGTTTTCCTTTAATATAAGTTATTGCACTATCATAAGTTGTATTTCCACCTCCATTATTAATTAATATAGTTTTATATCCTTCGATTGAAAAAACTGGAGTATCTGGTTTTCCTGGTTCAGGTGATGGACTTGGATTATCCGGATTGCTGGGACCATCTGATGGTATAATAATTGGATTATCCGGTGTACTAAAATATCTATTTTTTAATGAGGAATTATCATAAGCCCACTTTTTAGCATCTATTTTAACGCTTTTATAATTAACTCGATTATTTGTATATGTAGTCATAATTAATATTAAAAGCATACAAAATACTAAAAAGAAAGAATATAATGCCGCTGTTGAAATAAAGCCTTTTCTATTCATAATACACCCACGAAATATAATAAGCATTCGCACATGCCATATTATAACTTATGTCATCTTGATTATAATATGCTGTAATCTTATCTTTATCAGTACTATAACTATTAAACTTATCAGAAGTTAATATTTTATTATTTAAACAAGATCTATAATTTTTATCTGTATTTAATTCACCATTTTTCTTTTCATATATTAAAGATAGCATTATACTATTTTTATTTGCATCAGCATTATTAATTGTAAGAAGATAATCATTTAAATTACTTTCAGAGTATTTATTAGTAAAACTCAAAAAATTAGAGCATCTTTTTTTAGTGCTATCATTAGTAAACCCATCTTTACCTTCATTAATACATTTTTTTATATCTTGTAAATCTGATGTTTTAAGATAAATTAATACTTTTACATTATATAATTCAGTTAAATTTTTAGCATAAGTATTATCAATATAAATTGATTTATAATTTTCAGCACTACATTCCATATTCGCAGATTCATCACGATTTTTATATTCAGCACAAAACTTAGACTCTGAATTAAATAAAAATACAAAGTTATTTTTTAAACTATTTTGATTATTTTTTTTACCATCATTTATAGCTTTAGTAAACATTCCATTATTAATACTACTTTTAATACCATTACGTATAAATATTGTCTTATATAAATATGCTATATCATCATAATATAATCTTCTTCGTTCATCATTAACATTCTTACTAAAATTTGAATACAAAAAAATAAGAGTTGTAGTTAAAACAACAGTAACTATAATTGTCTCAAGAAATATAAAACCCTTATTATTTTTCATATCTATCACTACTATAAAGTTTAGCAAATAAATGGTTAATTGTCAATTTACATAATTATGTATATAATACTATATGGATGAATTAATTAAAAAAATATTATTAATTACTATTATCAGTTTATTTGTAATTATTATTCTTTATGAACTATGCTTTATTATTGTATTTCCCTTTAAAACAAACATATTTATATTTAAAATAACAGTTTTACTACTCATTATCACTATTATTACTATAATACTCCTTCGTTAATTTTTCTGCTTTTAAAAGATATAAAATATTATTATGTACATTAATAGTATTTTTTTGAATATTATCATTTTTTTGTAAGTTTATAGGTATATTTAAAAGAATAAATAATAAATCCTTTTCATCATCATTAAGTTCAAATGCATTAAAGTAATGCTCTAAATAAGCAGAAAAATCAATATTTAAATATTCATTATGAAAGAGTGTTATAAAATCTAGTACTGGTGTATCTATTTTATAATTATCCCAACTTATTAAAGAGGAATTTCTTAAAGAGTATAAAAAATGATCCATCGCAAGATTATTATGAACAACACTTACCCTAACCTTTTCTTTATCTTTAACTTTTTCATACCAACTATCAAGTTTATCTTTACAAAATTTTATAGAGTTAATATATTTTGAATAATTACGACAAAATAAATATTTATCAGGACTTTGATATTCATAAGATAAATCCTTTAGAAAAAGAGCATTATAATATGTACTAAGATATGTTAAATTATTATCAATATTTTCATATATTTCTTTATAATCATCTAATTTTGATTTTTTAAAATAAACTGTTTTATTATGAAGACTTGCTACTACCGAAGACATTTCAAGTAGTTTTTGTTCCTCAAAAATTTGTTCCTCTTCAACATATTCAAAAAGGTTTTCTTCATCACGAAAGTTTTTTATTAACTTAGGGAAATTATCAAAACCTCTTTTATTTAAATAATTAAATAATGTATATAAATCTTTATTTTCTTTTTTTAGAACAAATTTACCTTCGGATGAATCTATTATGGTAGCATTTTTCATTTTAGTGATGCGATAAGGTTTATATATATTTTTAATATATTCTAAACTATTCATTTGTTATAGGAACAAGTAATTTATCATTAATATTTATATCAGTAATTCCATTTATATTTAAAAGTTCTTCTTTAGAAATATTATATTTTTTACATATAAAGTCAATATCTTCGGTTTCCTTTACAATATGAATATGATAAGAAATATAATCATTTTCTGCATTAATACCAGTAACTGTAGTAATCATATTATCATTTATTTTATCATCAGTTTTAATTGGTTCTTCCTTAATTTCAGGCATTTTCATAGCATCATTTCTTTCCTCGATTAAATCAAGTGGTTCAGGAAGTCTATCTGTTTTTTCAAAAGTAGGTTCTTCTTTTTTTTCATCAGCTTTAACAATATAATCAATTTTAATAGTTAAATCCTTACCAATTAAATCGTAAGTAAAATTATCCACTGTAAAGTCTAATGTATTAATATCAATATTACTTGCTATTTCAACACTAAATGGTAAAGTAAATGAAAAGTCCTTTTTATTTAAACTAAGTTCATATTCTTTATAAGTTCCTTTTATAATAAAATTTCCTAGAACCTCTTTTTCATTTTTAGTTATTTCGTGTTCTAAAGATATACTAGATATTTCACTTACTGGGGTATCAAACTTAACTACTTTTTCAAAAGGTATAATTAAATTCATAAAAAATCATCTCCTATCAAAAGATATGAAGATGACTTTAATTTTATTACTATTTATTTTTAGAATCTATTATGATAGTTATTGGACCATCATTTTCGATATTTACAAGCATTTCTGCTCCGAAAACGCCACCATAAGTTTTAACATGATTATTTAAAGTATTGAGCATTTTTTCATATAATGGTTTAGCAACATCCCCTTTAGCGGCACCAATATAACTAGGTCTATTTCCTTTTGAGGTATCAGCCATTAAGGTAAACTGACTTATTAAAAGTATTTCCCCACCACTTTCTAAAATGCTTTTATTCATAACTCCTTCTTCATCATCAAAAATGCGAAGATTTACAATTTTTTTTACTAAGTAATTAATATCTTCATCAGTATCATCTGGGGTAATTCCCACTAAAATACATAAACCTTTATCAATTTTATTTATAAGTTTTCCAGAAACACTTACACTTGATTTTTTACTTCTTTGAATAACTACTTTCATACTCTTTTAACATCCTTTACATATCTTAATTTATTGACATTCTTAATAACTAAATCAATATATGAATTATCCTCAACTTTAATTTTAACTAAATAATTTATTTCATCAATTGTTTCAATAGATATTATATAAACTTTTGGAATTGATATTTTAGCAATAATATCAGATAACTTATTTTTATTACTACTTAAGGTAATTTTAATAGAGCAAATATAGTCATTATGAACATTTTCAATCCATGAAGCAGATACCATTTTTTCATCAGAATTTATAACATTTACACAATTTTTTTGATGAACTGATATACCATCATTTTTAGTAATAACTCCGACTATTTCATCACCTTTTACAGGATTACAACATTTTGCTAAATGAGTAAGAATATTCACTTTACCATCAATTAATATATCACTACCTGATTTAATATTAATATTTTTCTTGATAGCACTAGTTTCCTCTTTTGGAATAATAATATTAACTATATGAGTAACTGTATATTTATAAGAACCAATACTAAAATATAGATCATCTAAATCCTTGAGTTTTAATTCCTTTAAAATAAGTTTTAAATTATCTTGAGATGTAACCATATTTTGAGGTATTTTTCTTTTACGAAGTTCTTTTTCTAAAATATTTTTACCTCTTTCAATATAATTTTGTTTATCTATTTTTGAAAAATAAGCTTTAATTTTATCTTTTGCTTGGGTAGTTTTAACAATATTTAACCATTCTTTAGACGGCGTGCTATTTGGATTGGTAAGAATTTTACAAATATCTCCATCATGAAGTGGTGTATTAATAGAAACCATTATATCATTTACAATAGCCCCAGTCATTGTATCACCTACTTTTGAGTGCACTCTATAAGCAAAATCTATTGGTGTTGCATCTTCGGGCAGTTCAATAACATCACCTTTAGGAGTAAATACATACATTAAATTTCCTAAAATATTACTTCCCACAACTTCATTAAATACTTCATCAGTATCATTTTCACTATTTTCAATTATTGAACGATATATTTCAAGTTTTTGTTCCATATAAGTTTGAATCTTTTTAGCACCTTTTTCCTTATATGACCAATGTGATGCTATACCTTTTTCGGCAATTTCATCCATTTCATATGTTCTAATTTGAATTTCATAGAATTTACCACCTGGACCAAATACTGTTGTATGTAAGCTTTGATACATATTTTCTTTTGGAACGGCAATATAATCTTTGAACCTTGATGGTATTGGTCTAAACTTTGAATGAATTAAACCCACTACTGCATAACAATCACTTTCTTTATCTACAAAAATTCTAAGGGCTAATATATCATAAATATCGTCCCATTTTTTACCAGCACTTAATTTATTATAGATACTATATACACTTTTTACTCTACCCTTTATTTCAAACTTAATTTCATTTTCATTTAATAAATCACAAATACTTTCTTGCATTTCAATTAAATAATTATTTAAACTATCAACAGTTGCATTTAATTTTTCTAAAATGTCATTATAAACATCAGGTTTTAAATAATATAAACATAAGTTTTCAAGTTCACTTTTTATAGAGTTAATACCTAGTCTATGAGCAATTGGCACTAAAACAGAAAGAGTTTCATTTGCAACTTTTTTTTGTCTTTCAGTACTTATTGCATCAAAAGTACGCATATTATGAAGACGATCTGCAAGTTTAATAAATAATACTCTTACATCCTCACTTAAACCAACCATTACTTTACGAAGATATAAAGCGGCACTTTCAGAGTCATCTACCATCTCAAGATTATTAATTTTTGACAAAGAGAAAATTATTTTATATGTTTCTAATGAAAACTTCTCTACAATTTCTTTTTCATCAATATCATTAAAATCAAGGACACTATGAAGTATTGCGCATATTATTGTTTCTTTATCAACGTTTAAATCAATTAGTATATTTGCTACCTCAAGACAATGAGATATTTCCGTATCTCCATTTTTACGCATAACACCTGATAATTTAGAATTTGCATATTCATATGCCTCTTTAATATCTTTTATATCATCAGGGTTTTTAATTTTATTTAATACATAATTAAATGTCATCATTTTTTTCACCTTCAAAATCAGATTTAGAAAGATTTAATATGTCACTTACCATATCATATAAAGTAAGATTTTTACTATTTGACCATTTATTTTCCTTTAAATAATTCCATAGTTTAACTTCACTTACGTTAATACCAGAATTTTTTAACTCACAAACTTTCGTATTAAAAGCAGGATATAACCTATTAAATAATTCATTTAATGATTCAAATTTTATTTCTTCCATAACACATTTTCTTTCTATATTTATTTTACTAAAAAACATAGAAAAAGTCCATATTTTAAAATATGAACTTTACTCTATTACAAATGGTGAAGTAAAAGAGCCATCTCCAGATTTAAATTCAGTTCCTGATTTTAATGATACTGATGGGCGAACACCCCATGGATAAGACGCACCACTGGAGAAGAAATTATTATTAGATACTCCTTTAACTTGGGCGTCTCCTTTATAGAAGTAGTTAGGAGAATTAACCCAAAAAGCATCTTGATTATTAAGGTAATAAATAACCTCATTATATGCTAAATAAACTTCTGAAATAGATAAAAGTCCTATAGGATAACTTAATTTTGCTTTGGGATTACTCAGACTAAATCTATCTGTTTCATTTGCACATGCTAAACTTGGATTATGAGTATCATATCTTTTAAATTGTAATTCATTCGTAGTACTTCCTCCATTTGGATTCCAACCGCCTAGAGATGCTATAGTTCTATCGTTACAAAATACTGTATCTTCGAGTTTATCTTCATTACTTGCTAAATTACTTTCATACCAACTATCTATATATTCTTTTATTGTACTATCTTTTGTATTTACATTATCTGCATATAACATTTCATTTAAGGCATCATCTACTGATTTTCCATTTTCTAAGGTTATATAATATGAAGTACCATTATCGATATAATATACGTAATATATTGATGCACATGTAGTATCACTACTTAAACATGTATAATGATGTGTATTTACATTTGATTTTTGACTTGTCCAATTATCAGAATTTATTGTTGTTGTATCACTTAACGTATAAGACCCGTTTGCATATGTAAATGATGATCCGAATACATAATTTTGTCCTTTATTTGTTCCATCTAAGTCTCCTCCAGAAAGTGAGTAATAATATATTGTTGTACCACTATAACCTACTATATACCATACATTTGTACAAGTTCCTGTTGTATTTGAACTATTACATGTATATTTTCCTACTAATGTGCTTATATTTGAACTTGAAACACTTAATGTAGTTGCATTAGTAAGTGTATATTCATTGCTTGCATATGTTGCTCCATCTCCATATGCTTTTGTTCCACTAAAATATTCATAATTAATTATTTCTTTATAAGAATAAGGATACACTGTATTATGCATATATCCTACATATGCCGGAGAACCATAACTACTATTAAAAGCACTTGTGCCTATTTGTGAATCAGTTTCTGTGTTATTACAAGATTTTACTGGATCTCCAACAGCTTTTCCTATACTAAATGTTACAGTATCACTTCCACTTGCACCACTACTATCTTTAGTATATTCTACTTTTATTACATCTGAGGTAGTTAATCCAGTAAGAGCAATTGTTCCAGATACTGTACCACTATAACCATTAGAATCACCTATAACTGTTTCATTCTTATAAAATTTTGCTTTATCATAATTTGCTTCTGAGGATACTGAATAAGATAAATAATAATCTCCAGCTGTAGCCACTGTAAAAGTTATTGTACCTGTTGCACTATTAGTTTTATTTGTACTTACCCAAGTTTTTGATGTACTATCAAATGTATATGGATATATAGCATCATTACTTATATTTGCATAAGAACTTTGTTCTATTGGTGAAGTATTTACAACATCAAACGGGATTCCATTATATACTATCTTTACTCCACCTGTTTCTGTAGTTCTTACTATCTTCCAACAAAAACCTCCGAATAAAACATTATTATTTTGTACATTACCTTTATAGTAATATACTTTATTTGCATAAGTAACTGCTCCCTCACCATTATATAATCCAAGGTATGTTTTATCTTGATTATATCTATTTTCAATTGTATGATATAAATCAGTTTTTATCTCTCCAATGACAGAACCACCACCTAATGTTAAATAAGCATTTAAAGATTTATTCATAGTGGAGCCATTACCTAAAC